>Ga0247727_10000305_pt1 | contig 118484 bp, 112 predicted proteins | sample WisWelCaveWW1625_FD_202498 | JGI IMG/M metagenome (GOLD analysis project Ga0247727, IMG submission 202498) | Biofilm microbial communities from Wishing Well Cave, Virginia, United States - WW16-25 | ecosystem: Environmental > Aquatic > Deep subsurface > Groundwater > Cave microbial mat...
TTTATGAAAAGGCAAAAGTCGCAAGCAGAGATAAAACACCAACTGCTGCAATCATAACTGTTGAAGAAATGGCTTTACACGCGGGCATTTCGCGACAAACAATGTACGACTATATCAAACGATGGGTTGATACAGAATTTATCACCAAAACAAGTTATATTGGCTCAGATCAGAAAGTAGTCGTGGGATATAAGTTAAATGGACCTACCCTCGAATCTGCGTTTGAAAAAACGCGAACGCGTGTGCATAATAATCTAGATTTGACTGCGAAGTATGTGCAGGAATTGCAGCGCATTGTGAAAAATGAGAAGATTAGCAAACGATTTGAAGGAAAAGAACAGAGAAAAGAAGAACCAGAACATGTGTTTACAAACATCGTTCCTTCTGAAAAACCTTCAGAAACTGTTGAAACTGAAGTTCCGGAGAATGCTGATCCTGATGTTGAAGAGCAATCTGAACCACAAGACTATGTTGGTTAATTATTTAAATTTTATATAAATTATAATGTTAAATTGCTTAATTATTGGCTGTTTTGATTAAAATATTTGATTTATTTTTTATTTTAGGGGAAAGTATATAAGACACCCTTTGACTTTTTCTGATTATGGATCCCGAAATACAGCTTTATCTTCGTTTACCTGTTGAACCGAATGCAACTGATGATACTTTAACTATTCCTATGGCCGAAGATGATACCAACATTGTTGTACTTTCTCAAAGAGAAAGAATATCTGTTCCCTTTCCTAAGCGCAGAGAAGTTTCACTTGAAGAAATTGCAGATCATCATCACTTTTCTTTTCTTACTCTCGACGGTAAAATTGGAATGGGTGGTCTTGCAGCAGTCTATAGAATGATGACTGAGACTCATCTTGGTTTTGCATTGAAAGTTCCTTTGAAAGTTACCGCAAAAACGTATGATCACTTTGCTTTGGAAGCACATCTTCTTCGAGATCTCCGTCGAAAAAATGCTCCTGTTCCTGAACTTGTTTCTCATGGTATTGCTGTAGCATTTCCTTATGTTCTTATGGACGATTTAGGGATGGATTTTCTTAAAAGCACAAATACCCACCATGGTAATCATGTGCTTGCTGAAAAGGTGTCACGCGTTGGTCTTCGCGTTTGTGATGCGCTTCAGGCATTGCATGAATTGGGTTATCGTCATAATGATGTGAAGCCTGCAAATATTCACTATGCTCTTTCCGGAGATATTCATCTTCTTGACTTCGCTTCAGCAACTCCTTTAGATTCTTCTCTTGACTCCCAGGCATTTAGTCCACGATATCTTGCGCCAGAGCGTCTCATTGATGGGTTTCCTGTCAACGAGAAGGTCGATGTTTTTGGATTAGGTCTTGTTTTGTACGAACTTCTTGCTGATCATCCTGCTTTTATGACAACACAAGATCCTAACACTATTCCAGGTCTTCGCGAACATGTCCATCTTGTCAAAACAAGAGGCTATGCTCCTTTAACAGGTTATTCTCCGTGGATCACTTCTCTTGTTCGGTCAATGATAGAGTATGATCCTACTGGACGCCCACCACTTTCTGTTGTTCGTGAGGAATTACTTGCTGTTCGCAGAGAATATTTTGAGTGATAATTTTTTTTGAGTGTTTTATACAGTTTTTAAAATCAATTTTTAATTTAAAATATTTTATTATTGATTAAATGTTTTAAGTTAGATTTATTCTTGGTTCCTATATGATCCCGACAAGAGATATTCATTTTACCTATTTTTGTTGTAATTATTTAGTTAGTCATAATTTAGAATCATGTTTTTATTATCTATGATTCTGTTCTTTATTATCTCGATAAACTTTTTTAAAAAAATATGGTATTTTTTTAGCAATAATACTAAATAAAGAGAAAATTAAAGAGAAAATGTCAAATTACTAAAATCTTTTAAGCGCAAAGTGAATTAAAAGTGAGAGTTTGCTCTTTTTTTTGAAATTTTTTAAGAAAAAATTAGCGATACTGTCATTCTTTTTTTCTCAATTTTTAGGCATTATGAAAATAGTTCCTTGAAAGTGAGGATTTTGAGAGAATAAAAGTTTGTTTTCCAAAAACATATAAATGTGCGGATTTCATTACTTTTTGTGACATCAATACAACTTCGCCACAAAGACATTGAGCCATTGCTTGCAGCGTATAACATTTCTGTTTCTAAAAAAGATAATTTAGAGTTGCACGATGAGAAGGTGTTGTACATTAATCATCAATCTGCATTTTTTTATCATGAAAAAAAACTTGTTCCTACATTACATTATCTCTTGAAGCAGCCGACATTCTTAAAGAACATTGTTGTCGATATGGGCGCTGTCAAATTTGTGGTTGGTGGCGCGGATATCATGCGGCCGGGAATTGTTTCTATTGAAAGTGAGATTTCAGCAGGTGATTTTGTTGTTGTGGTCGATGTTAATAATAAAAAGCCACTTGCCATAGGAATTGCTTTATTCGGTTCTTCTGAAATGCAGGAAATGAAGACAGGGAAAGTTGTAAAGAATATTCATTATGTTGGAGATGATGTTTGGAAGAGTGGGCAGTAAGAATCCATTCATGGCGTTAAGTAATTATCCTTTCCCTTAGTTGCTAACCAATTGAACTCATGTTCTAGCATAGTTTTACACACCGGATCATCTGTGATGTACTGACTTTGATCACGTTCAATAATAGTGCATTTGCCTTTTTCGTCAACAGAGATTGAATATGGTGCATCACAGATCATCTTCTGTTCGATTTCTGATATGTCAAATCCACCTTGCATGTTTAACATAGTGTCATCTAATGTGATACTGGTAGTTGGCGGCGCATTCATAAGATCACTAAAAGCTGGTACATTATTACTCCTCGGCGTCTTTGTTGCGACAAGCGGTGCATAAAGCGGGTCGGCAAAATAATAATGTAACTCCTCATCACTACCAAACACCCAATCATCAAAAGGCACAATAGTAATATTTGCTATATGGCATTCAATACTGTTTGATGTATTATAACATTGCGTGGAAATTATATCATTTTCGCTCACTTGAAAAACAGCAGGAGTAAGACCTTCTGGCTGGATGTCAACGATGTATTCAAATCCCAAATTCGTTCCGAAATTGAGCATGCTCGTATTTGATAGTCTATAATACTTATACATCGTATATGCCCAAGTAGACTCACAATCGTTATTCATACCTAATTCTACTCTTCCACACTCTTCTTGGAAATCTCCATTTCTCATATTCCCTTTGATAACTTCTGCCATTGCACGAGTGCCATCCTGAAATGCAGATAATCGCTCTTCCAAATAATCTGCTTCAGAATCAGGAGCTCTACATGCTGACAGCGTTAAGAATACCCATGCACTATTTCGTTTGGTCATTTTACAACTAGATAAGGAGATCATTTTATATATTTTATTTTTCTGAATAAAATCTTCGGCCTTCATAGACAAATGTATTTCCAGATTTCAAGCCAGCTGCAACAGAAGAAGGCACTTCAATTCTGACAAGAGCGTCTAGAGAAGGTGCCGGTGGTGTGATCGGTGCTTGTGCTGCAACAGAAGAAAGAAGAGGTGTTTTACCTGAACCATAGATGAGTTCAAATGGAGCAACAAGTAATTTCCTCTCGCTTCTTGAATAATCAGGATAAAAACCACGTTGGTAATCCATAACCAGCTTACGTCCTTGAGGTTCTGCAGGATTTACTTTGCTTAAATTATGCCAGTTTCCATATTGAGATACACCTCTTTGAACAAGGAAATCCACCCATGCATGCGCTATCTCTGGGTGTCCTGCTCGGGCAATGAATAATGGATTCTCTCGTAAATATTGGATATCTTGTTTTCCATTTTGTGTTTGAAGTATTGTATCAAAATCAAGAACAACACCACAAATAATGCGGACTGAATCCAATTTCCTCTTAGTGAATTCATCAAATGAATAGAGAGGACGAGAATTTATATTCCCTCTTGAATCAAATAGGGTTCCACGTAAGATACTCTCGAATCGAGTTTGTTCGAAAGAATAGGTACCTTCCTTAATTTTATTTTGAGCGCGAAGACTATCCAACATATTAGTAGTAAATGCGCTCAGATTATGCGCGACAACCAGTGCTTTCTTACCCTCTGGTGTTGTTCCAATATATTCATCAGTGGCGCAGGTCCAACTTTCCTTAAGAACAGGGTGGTCAGGAGCAAGTTGTCGATCCAAAAGGAGGTGTTCAGGTAATGCGCATAATATTTGCCCTGCAGTATAGACTCTTTCTGCCATCAGAATTGCATTAGTAAAATCCGAAGAATTCGACCATGCAAATGAGTGCCCAATATGAGCATCCTTTAAAGGTATTTGTTCTTGTTTAACCATAATAAGAGAAGAAAACAACTTCTTTTTATAAATGTTTTCACTATTTGGGGGTAAAAAACTAACATGATGAAGAAAGAATATGGTGCCACAAATGAGTAGTAACATTTATATATGGCCTCCTCTTTTGTACTTCTTATGACCGAAAAATCATTAGATACACTTCTTGCTGATGCAGATTTTCAAAGACATCTTACTGTTGCTGCAACAGCTGTAGGATATGATGCAGGAAAAGTAGTTGATGTATTTACTTCTGCAAGAGACGCGTATGCTGCAGTAGCTACAGAAAAGGAAGCAGCAAGAATATCTTCGGTGCAAGGACAACTGCATGATCGTATTTTGAAAGAAGGGGCATTTTACATTTATGGAAAAAGACCAGGTGAGTATACAGATTTTATCTGCATCAAAGAGTCTTTTCGAAACATAACAAAATATTCCCAGTTCGATTATTTTCCCATGCAGATTTTTTCTTCTGAAACATCTCTTTTATCTAGCGATAATAAAACTCTTGAAATTGTTGCTTCTCTGTCTGGAGAACTTTACATCGAGAAAGATGTTTCTCTTCGCACAGTATTGCCACAGCTTGCTTCAGGCGAACTTGGAGCTGTTACCTATTACGTTTCTACGCAACAACAAGATGGGTGGGCAAGAACTATTCGCAATAATTATATTTTAATAGCTCCACAGGATCTTTGCGCAGAGATTGTTTCTTTTTGCAGACAGCAACCAAATGATGTGTTCCCATTCTTTAATACAATAGTAGAAGAGCCAAGGTATACTGCTCAACGAGCGGGAAAGTTGTATATTGTTGATAGTAATAAAATCCCAGTTACTGCTTTTGATAGCAGAACAATAATGCGAAAACTTAAGAAACTCGAAGGACCAGCTGTTGAACTTATTCAGTATACGGCACGGAATTAGTTTCTGCAACAACTTATTTATACCAGAACAAACATATAACTTATTCTAATTATGTGGATCTTATGACACAAGCACTTATTCAAATTGATGAAAATGATTCTGAATTACACATGGAATTCGTCAAGAAAATAGAAAAGATTAAGAAACAAAAAGCACTTCGTGTTGATAATTTTGCAGAGCGATATGCCCTGAAGGCGTAATTCTTCAATTAGATCATGAAAGAAAAATGATCATTATTTATTATTTTGATCATCATGATTTTGTGTATAAGTGGCGACCATAATAATTATGAAAAATCGGCGCAAAACCTTGCACTTTAGTGCGAGGATCTAGCGCCGAGATATTCGCAAGCGCCGATTTTACATCCCAAGGAAGCGCCACCACTCGTTTGCGAACCATAAAACCTCGCTCTTTAGAGCGAGGATAGGTGAGCAATAACGTAAGTGGCGCTTCCGTGTTATTTATGCACTCCAACTGTACCCGTCACTGCATTCGCATAATGCTCTCGCGCAAGTGTTGCGAAGTTTCTCATGATTCTTGCTGCATGCGGACTTTCTTCAAAGATTGCGCTTGACGCATCATACTTTGGATAATAGCTTAACCTGAAATGCACATCTGCAAGATCCATTTCTGGATGAAATTGTACTGCATACACTCGTTGTCCCATTTTAAACGCTTGAACAGAACATGCTGAGTTTTGTGCAAGGAATTGCGCTCCATGGGGTATTCTTTGTATTGCATCATAATGTCCTGTTTGTGCACTAAATACTTTGGGCATTCCTTTGTATAAAGGATCACGCATCGCAGTATCTGTTAAAAGAATAGGAACTGTTCCTATTTCTTTGTAGTCTCCTTTTTTGTGAAATGGAACCTCGTAGTGGTCTCCAAGAAGATGAAGACCAAGGCAAATGAATAAAGAAGGTGTGTCTGTTCGCACAATATTTGTTATGAGTTCTCGTGTGTGTTGTCTCGCACTATCAACTAATGCTCCACCTTCTGAAATGTATAACTCTCCTGATCCTCCAAAAATGAATCCAGCATATTGATCAAGGGGAAGATTAGAACAATCCATTTCTAACGCATTGTATGTGACAATATCTGCTAGTCCGTTTACTTTTTCTCTGCAGTTTCTTTCTTCGTCTGCTCTGACTTCTGGACTTGTTCTGAATTGGAGCAGTGCGATTGTTGGAGTAGTTGTCATGTGCTTTTGTTTTTTGTCTCTTTTTTTAAAGGTGTTTGTTTGGCTCTATTTTTCCAAAACTTTATATATTTGCACAGAGATAAAATATTAATTCATTATTATATTGATAAAACTTGAGGTGGAAGTATGGGAATGAGAAGAGTTGGAACAGCATTTTTTACTGTTGGTTTAGTATTAGCAGTCCTTATGGGCGCATTGAATGATATGTTTGTCATGCCTGTAATTACAGCATTCTTCTGGGTGCTTTTTGTGTTTGGACTTATTGCGGGTTTTTTGAATACTGCAAAAGAAGACGCTGAAGATATATTATACACAGCAGCGGTTGTTCTCCTTGCATGTATGGCAGCATCTGAATTAAGCAGAGTTTCTCCAGACCTGTTCGGCAATTTTGTTGTCGGCGCAGCAAAAGGCGTTATCGCGTTCATATTCCCAGTAGCACTTGTTGTTGGTGGAAAACGTATTTGGGACTTTGGGACAGGATTTTAGTTTCTTTTTTCTTATTTTTTTATGTGATTATAGTGGTTACTTCTTCTCTTCAAATTCCAACGAACAAGAATTAATGCAATATCTTTTTCCACTCTTTGCTGGACCGTCATCGAAAACATGCCCAAGATGTCCGCCACATTTCTTGCAGGTGACTTCTATTCTGCGCATACCATAGCTGGAATCATCTTTTAGTTCCACATTCTTTGTGTTTGCCGGATCAGAAAAACTTGGCCAGCCTGTGCCGCTCTCAAATTTTGTGTCTGAAGAAAATAATTCTGTGCCGCAGCCTGCGCATTTGTACATTCCTCTCTTTTTGTTATCCCAATATTTTCCGGTGAATGCAGGTTCTGTTCCTTTTTCTCTTAGAATATGATGTTGTTCTGGAGTGAGTTTTTTTTGATTCATGGGCTCTTCACCATTATTCTCCCCTTGGTCGCCAGCTGTAGACAAAATCATGATGATCATAATAATAAACTTCAATCACTTTCCTTTCATTATCTATTCTGAACACAAGGACAAAATGCGTGTCAATGTGGACCCTATTAAACATTTGTAATGGTGCTCTAAGAAATTTGTATCCATGAGGTCTTTCTCTAATCTCTTTCACTTTGTTACTTATAATTTGCAGCTGTTTTGGGTTCTTTTTCGCAAGTTTGGAGAAAATTTTATCAGCTTCTTCTTTTATTTCTAAATCATACATTAAAATCAGCTCGTAGATTATTGCTTTATCCCATAACGCTTTGCAAAGTCATTCACTTTAATGCTTTTTTGTCTCTTAATCTCTTCTATTTTTTTTATGAAGTCTGGACGAAGCTCTGGTTCGTTTTCAAATTCTATATACTCAGAAACTATCACTTTAATTGCTTCTCCTTTATCCTTAAGGTCATACTTTGCTTTTACAATATTCAAGACTCTGTTTGTATTTTCATCAAGTTCAACAAGTGCCTGGACCATATTATCACCTTAGTCGGAATAAGTTTAACTTATTTATAAAGTTTTTTACCCCTTTCTACACTTTTGACATAATCCAGTTGCCTGCAGTCTGATGTGCGAAATAGAATAGCCATATTTTTTTGCGATCTGCTTTTTCATGTCATCAATCTTGTCCCACAAAAAGTCAATGACCTTTCCGCATTTGCCGCAGATTAAATGATGATGCGCTGCTTTTTCTGTTGTTTCATAATGATGATGCTCTTCTTCTAAATGGAGTTCATGGACAATGCCTGCTTTTTTGAACTCATGAAGCGTCCTGTAGACTGTGGAGAGATTAATTTTTGGATCCTTTTTTCTCGCGAGCGTGTAGAGCTCATCGACATGAAGATGTCCAGGGTTTTGTTGGATTAACTCGAATAAAATAATCCGCTGTGGGGTGAGTCTTTCTACTCCCAGTTTTTTTTTAATTTCTGCTGCTTGTTGTTTGTTTATCATTTTTTTACTTTTGGAAATTTTTATTTTTTCATCGTCTTTAATTTCTTGAGCAGTTTTTCATTTCCTTTCCAATCTAATGCTTCTTTGACGACATCATAGACACAGACAACTGGAACAATTTGCACTTTTTCAAGATCTGTTTTATCCAAACGAATGTCTTTGAGGTTTGCTGCTGGAACAAGGACTTTCTTTATGCCACATTCTATTGCAGCATGGACTTTCTCAGAAATACCATCTACAGGAAGCGCGTCTCCACGAACAGACAACCCTCCTGTAATCGCGACATCTTGTTTGATGGGGATGTATTGCATTGTGGAGATTAGTGCTGTTGCAATGGCAAGCGATGATGTGTCATTTCCTGATATTTTATACGCTGTCAAAAATTGGACATAATACACATAGCGTTGTTTTGCTCCAAAGAACATTTCTAAAACTGCAAGAACGTTTTGCGCAGCTTGCTTTGTATTTTCACTGACATCTCCTGTCACGCGAATTGTTGATGCTTCTGTTGTTGGTGTTGCTTGTGTTTCAATAGGAAGAACAATGCCGGAAACTCCTTCCTGTGATCCTATTGTTGCAAGACAATTTACTCTCCCTTTGCTTGTTCCTTTGGTGAGAATAATTTCATACGATTTTCTGTCTTCTATTTCTTTATCCGCAATTTGGTGTTCGAGTGTTCTGGAGATGTCATACGCTGCTACTACATGCTTTTTTGTGACGAGTTGTGCATGTTCTGCGACTGCAATGTCTCCTGCTGCTCGAATTAATCCACCAAGGTCTCTGAGTTTTAGCGTGAGGTATCCATTTTTGTTTGCTCGTCTTCTTGCTTCTTCTATAATTTCTAATACAGCTTCTGTATTGAAATGTGGAATTTTTTTGTCTTTGACAATTTCTTGCGCAACAAATCTTGCGAGTTTCATTCTGTTTTCTGCACTATCTGCCATGCGCTCATTCATGAAAACTTCGTATCCATAACCACGGATTCTGCTTCTCAATGCAGGATGCATGTCTCTGATATTATCCATGTTTCCTGCCGCGACAAGAATAAATCCGCACAAAACAAGATCTGTGCGCACCATTGCGCCTGCGGAGAATTCACTCTGTCCTGTGATGGTGTATTTTCCTTCCTGCAATGCAGTGAGAAGTTCTTGCTGTGTCTCTATTTTTAATGTTCCAATTTCATCAATAAATAAAACTCCTTGATGCGCTTTGTGGATTAATCCAGCGACTACACGTTCATGCGCAGGTGTTCCTAATCCTCCTGATTGATATGGATCGTGGAGGATGTCGCCCAACAATGCACCTGCGTGCGCGCCAGTTCCATCGAAGAATGGAACTTGTTCTCGTTGGCTGTTGTCCACTAAAAGTTTTGGTGGCGCATTTTCTGCTGTTTTTTCTGTTGTTTTCATTCCAAAGAAGAGGAATGCGAGAAGGAGCATGGAGGTAATGAGTGACGCTGCGAAAATAATCGCGCCCACTGTGTAGCCATGCAATGTGCCGAAATAATATAATGTCCACCAGGGAAAAATAATTCCCATTATTGCGATAAAAACTAAGAAGAATTTTTTCCCTGTGAAAAATTCTTGTTTTTTTGCGATTGTTTTTTCTACAATCTCTTTTCCTTTTCCTGCAGTAACTCCTTTGATTATTGGATGATGTGTGTCTGCAGTATTTGGATATGCAAGAATGTCAAGAAGATTTTCTTTTGGTAATAATTCTGCAAGTGCCATTCCTAATAATGATTTTCCAGTTCCTGGTTCTCCAATTAATAGGACGTGTCGCTTTTGCTGGCTTGCTTTTTTTATGACTTCGACTGCCTGTTCCTGACCAATGACATGATCAACAACACGTTTTGGTATTTCTATGTCTGCTGTTGATTCAAAGGAAAATTCACTTTGCATGAGGTAAATTAATCACTGGATGTTAATAAATGTTCGTATGGTATAGTTTAAATTTTTACTTGCTTCATATTTTGATGTTTACTATAATTACTTAATAATACCCCATGCAATGCTTCGCGTTGCATGGGTCCCCCTGACATTTGTGTTTACTGAGTGCATGTTTAAGAAACTGGTGCGTGTATTTGCTTTGGTGAGGCACAAATGCACAAGGTCGAACTATTCCTGTGAGACCTTGTGCATTTGAGACGCGAGCGTTAGTCGAGCGTCTCTTTATATCATCTTATTACTAATCCCTCTTGACACTTAAAATTACACTTTTATTTCTGATACTGTCCCTTATTGCAAAAAAGCTTTATATAGAAGTGGCTCTTACTGCAAATAATTAGCAATAAGGTTATGTCTTTGGAGGGAACAATAATGAAACGATTTGTTATTACTTTACTTTTTGTATTTCTGATGCTTGCGAGTGTTGTGGCAGCAGAACAATATACAATTGATTTTTCCACAACACCTGAGCAGATTACTGCGCGGGACAATCCATTCGCACACTATGAAGATCTTGGTGCACTGCCACAGTTGACTGTTGCTGTTATGGATAGTTCTGGTATGGCTGCTGAGGATGTGACGATCACTGCAACAGTGACACATGTTGATAATCTTATTTTACCGTCTGGCTTTCCTTGGGTTCAAGGCAAAGAGCTGTTTTCTGTTACTTCTTACGAAGAAGATGGCATTTTAATTGTTGATGGTTTATTATTCCCCCTTCGTGGAGATTATACTGTTGACGTGACTGTTCTTGATGGTGCAGGTGTATCACAAACAGCACAATATACAGTTACTGCTGCTGAACCGTTTAGCCAGTCAACACTGAATGGCATTATTTTTGTTTCTGTGCTTGTTATCTTTGGCTTCATTGTTGGTCTTGTCTTCGGAAAAGATCTTCTCGCGAAGAAAGCACAGGGAAGAATGTTTGGTCTCTTTATGATTGCCGTTGTTCTTGCAGTTCCATTTGCGCTTGCGCATACGATGGAAGAGTTTGAAGAATCTGGCGCTGTTCACTTTGAAGATGAACAGGTTGTCTTTTACACAAATCCAGAAGTTCCTGACATTGGAACAAAAACCTATTTTTACCTTGATGTGAAGGATGAAAATGGGATGCCTATTGACAATGCAGTTGCACACATTGAACTTGCAAACGAAGAAGAAGGATTTGTTGTGCTGGATACAATAGTCTCTTCTCAAACAGGATTATTTAGTTTCCAGTATGGCATTTTTGATGGCGCGCCACATCTTGCGACAATAACAATTTCGCCAACGGAAAGTTCTTCATCCCAGTTTGCTCCTCTTGAACGAGAGTATCCATTTGCTGGAGAAGCGCATAGTCCGCCAATCACTGCAAAGCTTATTGCAACACTTGTGATGCTTTGTGCAATGCTTGTTGGATTTGGAGCTGGAGTTTGTGTTCGAAGGATGAATACAAAAGGGTGTGCTGATGGCACATGTTCAGGTGATCACAATGAATAAAGAAAAATATGTCAATGTTTTTGGCTATCAAGTGAAGCTCCATGCAGTAACTATGGTTGCTATTATTTTTGTTTTAGCGCTGTTGTTTTTCTGGTTATTGCTTTTCAGTCCATGGCCAGCAATGCACGATCCAACACATTGGATTAGACACAGTTTAGGATTTGTGCCTTGTCATTAGGTTTTTTTCTTTTTTTCTTTTTTTGTTTATTCTTTTTTCTCATAAACTGGTGTGATTCCCCATTTATTTCTATACCAATCGAGAAACTTTCCAAAAGGTCTTCCTGTAAAAGTTGTATATCCTACTGCAAAAGGAGTTACAACTAATCCTTGTTCCAATGTAACATCTGCAATGTACAATACTGCGGAAGAAATTGTGCCACCAATTATAAAACCTGAAAGAGTATCTGCCATAAACTTTCGAGTTTTAGAACTATTTTCATCTGTATGAATAATACGACCAACATATTCTCTAACTTTACCATGCAATCTTCCAAAGATAAGATTTATTGCAACAGCAGATGCTCTTGTTTTAAGAACTTGTTCATCATCCAAACCAGCAACATATTTTTCATATAACGCAATAGGCGGCATATAGAACAGTATTCTTGCGGACGTATCAACCAAATAAGCTTTTGCAGAAGCTAAAGATTCGTACTCTTTTACTCTCGTTTCAAGATTGGGTTCTGTCATAAAGAGAGTAAAGGACAGTCAGGTTATAAAGATTTTGTCCATATTGTAATCTTGGAGTAGTTACAACTCTCAATGGAAGTAATCAGGGGGACGCGATTTTTGAATTGGACATAACTTCCATCATCCAAACTTCAACGGATAAAATGGATTCAACGGATTTGCTCTATTCTTTTCATCAAAGATTTCTTGAGAATAGGAAATTTCTTTTGCTTCTTTGAATAGAAAAATTGTTGCGGTGAGCATAATATTGCCAAGCATGAGATGCGATTTGTATTTTACTGCCTGTTCTTTGACTATCATTGCTTCAATTTCTTTCTTTTTTTGCTCGTACTCTTTCATGAGATTGTTTAATGATTTGTTTTCTTGCTCTTCTGCTTTCCAGTCTTTTTTTTGGATTGCCTTTTCGTAGGTGGTGAGCGAATTGTCTAACCTCTTCATCAGATGCTCTACTTCCTGCAGTTTGTGATAAATAACTTTGTTTTGGAATAGTAAAAAGAATAAGCGCATATTCATTGTTCGAAGGCTGTTTTTATTCCCTTCTCGTATCTTTGCGCAGTAGCGGAGCTGCGCATCGATTATCTCCTGCATTTTCTCTTGGTTTTGCTTCTTTTCTTTTTTCTCTGTGAGGAGCGCTTTCTTTTGCTTGTCTAATTGCTCTTTTCTCTTGCGCTGGCTTTTGCTGCCATCAAATATTTGTTTGAGTGTTTGTTGGTTGTCCATGTTGTTTCCTTTGTCTCTTTGCTCCCCTATTTAAAAAAATTTCTGATCAATGCTTGAAATGTTTTTGGTTGTCTGAATGATTGCTGTCTTACCAGTGGATTTCTTTTTCTGCTCAAATAACGCGGAATTTCTCTTTCTAACTCTGTTGCTCGTGGAAATTTTGCTTCATCTGTCTTGAACGCAGTACTGTGATGCAGCGATCTTCCGTTTGTGTGGGTGAACTTATGTTTTTTATGCAGCATTTCATGATAGAGCACATATTCCATATATTCCTCTGGCGCAGTTTCGAGATATTTGCTCAGCATAATTGTATCACTGCCATACTCATAATGTCCTAGTTTTGCTTTCGCGTAATTTCCCCATTTGAGGCTTGGCTGTTCTAAAACTCCATCAAAAAATTGCTCATTGATTTTGTTGAACTTTTCCACCAACATTGGAGATTCTGCATGTTTAGGAATTGCAATATGGACATTTTTCAGGAATTTGTTGTACAAATCCATGTTGTTGGTCATTATTTTTTTGTCGTCTTTTCTTTTGAATATTTTGATTAAAAGGGATTGAATTAATCCTATCTGCATTTCTTCAGAAACCTGTTCCCAATTTTTGCTCATTTTGATTTCAATCATGTTACTTCTTAGACGGACGTTTGCGTTAAAGCCGTTAAATTGCGCGGTGTATTTTATTGTTGGAATGTAGGAGAACGTTCGTTCTGGATAGATCTCTCTAAACGCTTTTTCGATAAGATTGGTTTCTTTTTGCTCTTCGTTTTCCATCGCTGTTTTAGAATCTATTTTGTTTTAAATAGCTTCTGTTTTGGTGTTTACAAAATGTATACTCGACATTTTAATGGTTTGCTCATATTATAGCAACTTAGGAGTGATAAAACTAGCAAAATTTATAAGGAGATAGTGAACTCACAATCTCTATGGACAGAAGGACTTTTTTGAAAACAGTGGCAAAAGCTACTGTTGTGTTAGGCAGTGCTTTCTATTTCCCTCATCTCGTTGTTGGCAGTCCAAATGCTTCTCATCTTGAAGAATACTGTTTTACCATTTCTCCTCACAAATCAATTGCAATGCGTGCAGTTGATACTACTCCTGAACAATTTCTTGGAGATAATCCAAGTGTTGAAGCTGCAATTAATGGTTTATATTATGGTCCAGACAATAAGAATGAAGGAATTGCTTATCTTGCTGATAATTGGCATTTTGCTACTGAAAAGCCAGCGCATACAAAAGGATATTTTATTGTTAATAGAGAAGGAAATAACATAGATGTGATCGCGTCTTTAGAAGGAAGTCTTACTGATTATTTTCTCGTTTTAGGAACACATCCGCTATTAGTAACAGAAGGAAAAGTTCATGATCAGTCACTTGAAGAGAGATATGCTGGACGAACTGCTTACAGATCTGCAATTGGAACAAAAACAGGGAAAGACATTTGTTTTGCTGTATCAACTGATCAAATTTTTATAAGAGATTGGGCACAAAGATTAAAAGAAGAGAGATATAGGGGAGCACTAAACTTAGATGGCGGTCCAATTTCACAAATGGCAATTCGAGGAGATGGTGTAGTTTCTATCAAAGGAAATGGAACTGAAAACACAAAGTTGGTTATCTTCTCATATAATCGTTAGAGAACTTCCTTTACGCTTCATATCTCAAAAGCGCAGCAATCTTGCCCATCTCTTTTAATTGAACACCTTCTCTTGTGTCTGTAGAAATAATTTTGACTGTTGTTCCCAATTTCTGCGCTTCTGTTTCAAAATCTTCAATTGTTTTATCTTCCAATGCTTCTGAGAGAAGAAGGGTTTCCACAGCACCCATCTTGAGTACTCGTGTGACTTCTGCTTCTCCATAACTCACCATGCCAGGTTTTGTATTGAGGAGCTCGAAAAAGACACTCATTACTTTCTTCTCATCTGCAAGCTCTTCTGCTGCAAGTAAATCCTGGCTTCTATCGACAAGTTCCTGGACTCCGAACTCTTCAGTATAACTCAAATCTTTAATGCCCAGGATTTTCTTTTTTAAGTCATTGTTTAAATAATCATAATTAAGGAAATCATATTTTGTTGGTCCTGGACCTCCAACAATAATGCCCTTCAAATTCGTATGCATGGGAAGAAATTGTTCTTTTGCATAGTCTGCGACTTTTTTAAAATGATCTTTTACTGCAAGCTCTCTATTTCTCTCGAAACGCGCAGCAGACTGTCCTCCAGCTTTGAATTTTCCAGGAACTTCAGAGTGTGTTTTGACAAGATGAATAATCTTCTTTCCTCGCAAGAGCGCAAGGTTTGCATCTCTTCTGTCCAAAACAATAAGGCCATACACTTCTTTAATGTCGCATAAATCCATCAATGGTTCAAGAATAAATTGTTTGTCGCAGCGGTAAATACGAACGTTCAGTGCTTCTGGTGGCTCAAAACTCCAAACTCTGACATCACTTTGTCCTTCACGCTCTGCAACGTTTCCTGAAAAAGCAGCAAGTCCATTCTTTGGTGTTTGTTTGAACAGTTTCAAGTGCTGCACCATTCGCTCAAGCGCATCCTCAACGTTTTTTCTTGTCGATGTTGATTTGATGTTGGATGCAGTACCTTGCTCTTGTGCCAAATGTTGGATGATTTTTATGATGTCATAGCCTTCAGGAATATAAACCGTGACCAATTCTGTATGTCTGCCTCTATATGTTTCTAGTTCTTTGATTAATTTTCGAATATGAAATCGTTCTGTTGCTGTAATGGCCATGCTACGAAAAAGATGCTGATTCTTTATAAATTTTTGTCAAATCTGAATAGAGTTTTTCTCTTCACAAGCTATTTAAACAGAACAAAAGTTGTTCTGCTTATGCCAGAAAAGTCCATCGAAATAACACAGCAGCATCTGGAAAAAATACATTCTCATAAAACAGATGTCCAACTATACAAACTTTTTGGACCAAATGGTTCGCACATTACGCGCTACCTTGTTTCGACACCAGAAACTAGAGCAATTTGCAACCAGCCAGAAATTTTTGGCATGGAATTTACAGAAAAACTTCATACTGCAATCAGAAAAACACTGGAAATATTGCCAGAAGCAGAACAATTCAAACAATGGCCTGATCATGAGACCAACGTTATTTCTATTTTACGCGGCGGTTTAAATTTTGGTATTCGCGAAGCGCTTGCAAAAGCATACGGCTACAATAAACATTCAACGACCTATCTTATTTCTCAGCGAACAAAAGATCCTGTGACCAACAAATGGTCTGCTGAAGTGCAGACCTACAAAAAGATTACTATTCCTAAAGTTGTTAACTTCTTTTTAGGAGATGTTATTGGCACCGGGACAAGTCTTCGTGAAGCACTTGCTGCGTTGGATAAAGTTATTGAACAGGTTAATGTTCGGACGGTGAAAAGATTTACTGTGTTGACTTTTGGTTGCTATCGCGCAGAAAAAGTGCTCGAGGAGTATGATGTGCAATTGCGAAAAAAATTTCCAGATTATCAAGGAACAACCATTATTTATTTTGAAGGAAAGTTTAAATTAGTGAACAATGAAATTGCTTCAGGTATTCGCTTAACAGATTCTGGAACAGACTTTTTGCGCAGGGATTGCATGTTGACTCCTGAATTTGCCCTGAGCCAGTATGAACAATTGTATTTTCCTCTCGAGCGTTGCACAATTTATGACGCGGGAAGTAGAGCGTTTGACATTCTTTTGTACAAGAAAGAGTTACAAGAATATTGGGCTAAGATGCTGCAGGAAGCGAATAATGGCTACACATTATTTGACGCGTTGCAGGATAGATATCCAGATCTTTATGAATCAAAAGAAGCGTTCATTGAAGAAAAGAAGCAGCAGTGGCATGGAATTTCTGATAATATGTTACAGCAAATGTGGCTTGCTCATGAGCAGCGTTGGAATCCTGCGTTTATTGAGTACGCGAAATCTCCTGACGCATTAAAGAAGATTTGCATTCTGCGACTTGAGATGATTCAGAATCATGAGTGTTGAGAGAAAGGTTAATATACAGGTTAGATTCAATAGGTTCTATTATGAACATAAAAAAATGGTTTCAAACACGAGAACTTTGGCTTCGTTGGGGAATCGCTGGCGCATCCATTTGTGTTCTTCTTTTCTTATTTTATCTTCTTGTTTATTTTCCAACATATAGATTTTTCTTTGAACAGAATGAATCAGACGCTATTCTTTTACTTCCTACAATAACAGGACACCTATTTCCTATTCTTTCTCATTTTATTGTTGAAGGATCTTCTTTGGCAAGTCAATTTTGTCCATATACAGAAGAACACTGTGTGTATTGGATGGCTGAAGAAATTGCCCTTGAGGAAAACAAAGAATGTGTTCCATGGACTTCTGAAGGCGTTTCAGGATGTTGCGCGCAATTAGAGATGAGCCCGACAACTGCATGTGTAGATCGTGTCGAGATGGGTGTATTTTGGGGAATGAGCATACTCTTAGTTTTGATCTATTTTATTATTGGTGCAGGAATTGGATTTGTTGTTCAGAAGAGAGGGAAGAAATAAATTAAGTTTTCTTTAATATCCTTTCTTCGTCTTTGTGAAAAACGCAGAAAACTGTCTGAAAATTGTCCAGCAATATCCTTCTGTTTCTAATCTTCGTGAGGATGTTCTGATATAACTGTTTGTGATGTACTTCATTTTTCCTTTCTTTTTTAACTTTAGAATTAAGTCAGTATCTTCTGCGAGATGTCGTGCTTCATTATAACCTGTAAACACGTTTGCTTTGCAAAAAAGCATTCCTGATGCTGCAATAAAAAAATGTCGGAAGAAGTTTCCTATACTCCACATTATTTTTGCTTTCCAAAGATTTTCCAGTGGCTTTGTTTTTGTGACGCCACCTATATATCTGTTCTTGATTGTTTTATGTATTTCCGTAAGAAGATTTGGTGCGATGGTAGTATCTGCATCAAGAAAAACAAGAACCTCTCCCTTTGCTTTATTTGCTCCGTAATTTCTCGCAGCGGAGACATTTTTCTTTTTTATTTCAACTATTTTTTTTGTATATCTTTTTGCAATTGTTGCGGTTTGATCTGTGCAGCTGTCGCAGACAACAATGATCTCATAGTCTGAAAATGGTTGCTGTTTGATACTTTGTAAACATGCTGCAATGTATTTCTCTTCATTGTGTGCAGGAATGATAATGGAAAGCATATACTGTTGGAAGTCTTTCTCTTTTTAATGATTTGTGATGAACACTGAGATAATTATATAAAGAAGGTATAGTTCCATTTTCTTATGATGAACACTATACTCAATGATCTTCGTTGGAGATATGCGACAAAACAGTTTGATGCAATGAAAAAGGTTTCTGAACATGATCTTCACGAACTCCTTGAAGCACTTCGACTTTCTGCGTCCTCTTATGGTTTACAGCCATGGAAATTCATTGTGGTGACTGATGCAAAAGTGCGAAAAGAATTACAGCAGCATGCATGGAATCAACCGCAAATTGTCGATGCATCCCATCTTCTTGTTCTTTGTGCTCGAACTGATGTGAATGAAGCATACGTCAAGAAATATGTGGAAATGCTTGCATCAGCTCGAAAGATTCCTGCTGAATCCTTGAAAGGATATCAAGAGATGATGCTTGGCTTTGTCGCACACAAAGATCGCGCTGCACTCATCGAGTGGGCAAAATTGCAAGTTTACATTGCGCTTGGTAACTTATTGACGGTGTGTAGTCATAAACGAATTGACACTTGTCCTATGGAAGGTTTTGACGCGACTGCTTTTGACAAAATACTGGGGCTTGAAAAAATGCATTTGACTACTGCTGTTCTTTGTCCTATCGGTTATCGTTCTGCAGATGATAAATACGCAACTGTAGTGAAGGTACGATTTGGAATGGATGATGTTGTGTTAAGGAAGTAGTTTTTCATCTTTTTGTTTTCTTGATTGGTGATTGTCATTCTTTTTTGATTAAATCAATTATAATGACCCCATTGCACGAAGTGCAATGGGTCCCCCGGACATTTTTTCTTTTGCTGAGCGAATATGAAAAGTTAGTGCGTGTTTTGGAATTTGTCGTGGCTCAGTTAGCTTTTAATCGCCTTATTGCTTATTGTCAGGGGGACCCATTCCGGCAAACGCCGGAATGGGGTTATTATTATTTTGTTTAGACTTCTTTTTTACTGAAATGAGTTACATCTTTCTTTCTGCATGCATACTTTCGAAAGGTTTATATCCTTCTTTTTCCAGAATACTCTCATGAAAAGAAAATTTTTTGTTTCTCTCATTATTTTATTCTTTATTCTTATTTTTTCTTCCCCCTCTGCCTTCGCAGAAGCAGAAGAAGTATTCTCAGGTAGTGTTCTTGAAGAAGATACATTTGAAGTTGATGATGAAACATACACTGTGCATGAATATGCGGATTACACTGGCGTTCGTATCAGCTCGAACAAGTATGGAAGCATTCTTATTGATGAAGAGGGAGGCAGCGCCATAAAAGGACCATACACATTTACACTTGGCTCCATTACACAGGATGGAAGCGATGTGACATTTGAAATTACTGTGGAAAAAGAACAATCTTCTGTTAGTGTGAGCAGAGTAGCGAGCGCAACAAGTGCAAACGTCGGTGATGAAATTGAGATTACTGTCACTATTTCCAACGAAGGAGATGATTCTGTTTCTGTGATGTACTCTGAAGATCTTCCTTCTACTGTTGATCTTGCAGGAACTCCAGAAATCACTAAAGGAACTTCTACATCCTCTCAAAAATCAACAGCTGCTGACGTTTATTGGAATGGGGTTTTATATACAGGAGAGTCTGCAACAATTGTGTACACTATTGTCATTGATGATTATCCTTCTTCTGGATCAGACATCACCCTCGATGATATCACATTTACCTATGAAGATGATACTGGCGAATACGAAGATACAGTGGATTCTCTTACTTTTAGTCTTACAGACCCACTCTCCCTTTCATTTACCCTTGAATCTGATGAAGATGCAATCTCTCTTGGAACTGAAATGGAGTATACTGTCACTGTGGTAAATAATCTTGATCGTGCAATTATTGTTGACTCTTTTGTTTTGACTCTTCCTTCAGGAACAAGCGCATCGTACATTGACACACAACTTGATGAGCAGGAAGATGGTACTTATAATTGGACTGGTCAATTAAGCAGTTATGGTGAGCAATCTTTTTCTCTCTTTATTATTCCTGAAAGTGGTGGCACACATACATTAGAAGCAGCTGCAGATTATAGTTATGCTTACGCAGGATCTACTGAGCAATCGTATAGCACTTCTGAAAGCACTTCTTTCAGTATTGATGTTGCTGATGTTGTTCCTGAAATTACCTTGAGCAGCGAAACATTTGATGGTGGCGAGCAAATTATTATTATTTATTATGTTAATAATTCAGATACAGAAATAAGTTATTCTAACGTGGACATTACCTTGACTTCAGATCCTTCTGATCTGTTTTCTATCATTCATTATGTTGCTTCTCTTCCAAAAAACACAAAAACGCTCATTAAAAAACAAAATTTTACTGCTCCTTATTCTGATACTGCATTAGAATATGAAGTTACGATGTCTGGCGATCTTGGCGGTGGAAGCACGTTTGAAGAAAGCGAGACTATTTCCATTAATGCAGCAACGTTTACTGTGCCTTATAGTATTTCATACACTGTTGATGGGTATGATGAAGAAAATACGAATCTTACTTTCGTGCTGACGTTGCTTACCACAATGGCAGATAAGCCGTCAAAACTTGCAGTTGTTCATACAGCAGATCCTGATTACAAAAAAACTGTTTCTTTAACCACTGATGCAATTGATACTCTTTTTACAACACAAGAGCCGTATAGTACGTCTTGGAGCATTCCTGTCGCTGCATTTACTGATGAAGAAGTGACGTTAGACATTCAGCTGCAGTATACTGCCAATGGTGTAGATTATATTACTTCACTTTCTGAAACAATTCCTGTTTATCAAGAACCAGAAGTTGAAGAAGAAATAGCTGAAACTGTTTCTAATGAGACTGCCTCGAATGAAACTGCAATTGTTGCTGTTGAAGATATAAACGCGACAGAAATAAACGAAACAGAAGAAGTCATTGTTGTTATAACAGGAGAAGAAGAGCACAGTTCGCGAAAATGGGTCGGATTTCTTCTTATTCTTCTTGGTTTAGGCGTTGCTGGCATTAGTTTGCGTTATTTTATCATGAAACAGCAGAAAGCATCTGCAATCAAGAAATCTATTCAGAGCATGACGAAAACGACAGGGACTGCACAGGAAAAGGTTGCCAGTATTTTTGAAAAAGCGAAGCAGATTATTATTCATGATGTTCCAAGCCCTGAAGAAGGGTATGAAAAACTAGAAAGTTATATTCACCACTGTTTAAGTCAAGGGAAGAACAACGAAGAGATTAAGAAAATTCTTGCAACAAAAGGTTGGATGGAAGAAATAGTGGAGAGTTATTTGAGAAGGTTTAAGTAGATTTATTCTTCAGGTTTTTGTTCTCGGAGTCGGTTAACTACGTCCCTTATAATTATTTCGAGATGTGGATGTGTTGCTACTTTGGGTATTGATACTGTTGCTCTCATTGCTTGAGTAATTTGTTTACTCAAATCAATGCTCTCATCTGTCATAATTGTTAATGAAAGATCACTTCCTCCCCATTGCTCAATAAACATGTCACAATAAGGAGTTACAATTCTCACTGAACCAACGTTGTCATTAAAATCTCTACTAAAATAATCTTGTATTGTAGGAGTGTTTGCGCAATAATCATCAAGAGATGTAAGCTGTTGTGCTCTGCCAAATGCCAATATGACTCCTTCTCCAGTTTGTGTTATTCTTGGGTTAATGCTCTCCTTTCCATTATAATTTTCGTATACTCCTGTTGGAAGTAATTTTTCTTTACATCTGTCAACAATATCTATTTTAATGGAAGAATAGAATCTTCTTAGTGTTTCTGCTATGTCTACCTTTGGTTTATTGCTTGGCCATCGCACAATGTACGCTCCTGTAATTCTTTCTGCAGCAGCAAAGCATTTTTCATCTATAAAAAGAGCATAAGGTGTTTCGCTAGATCCTCTTCCTGTCTGTGTTATTTGCATCTTTTGAAGAAATTCTTGTTGCTTTATATATTTTAATTTTAGTGTGATGAAGTAAGATCTTCCATAACACTTAAAAAGGGTTGTGAATGAATACATAAAATGAGTAAAGATAAACAATCATATGGTCCTCTTAGAGCACCCCCAGTTATTTCTGCGTGGGATGCATTCGTTCCAGAAGCTGGTGCTCCTTGTCTTTTTGCAAATGGTTTCATCGTTGTTGATGAATATCCACATGCTCCTCAATATCCTTATCTCGTTTTAGCTCCACTTATGGGAACAAGTAATGGTTCTCATTTTGGTGTCGGTCTTTATCTTACTCCTGATGCTTCTCGTCATGCGCTGCAGCATCCTTCTGATGAAGGGCGTGATGTTGGAGAGCTTGTCAATATTCTTGCTGTACATCTTGCGTCAACACGTTTTACAAGTGATACTCACGGAGTAGGCGTTCTTGAAGGACCACTTCCGATTTATATAATAGATCCCGCGTGGAAACCTACTGCAGAACGGTTTGTTGCAGAATATGGTCGGCCAGTTAGTGGAGATCTTTCTTCTAAATAACTAAAAAATCTTCAACACACGAAAGAAGAATCAATATGTCTTACCTTTCCACAAAGATGTGATACTTTTCATTGCCTTCTAATTCAGAAATAATTCTCTTCACGATTGTTTTCTCTGGATCTGGCATGAGCTTGACCCGTGTTTTGATGTCTGCGAAGTTTTCAAACGGTTTTTCTTCCCGCGCTTCAATGATCTCCCACATATGCTTCTTTCCAAGTCCTGGCAAAAGCTCTAACTGATGCATTCTTGTGGAAAGCGGCTGTGCTTTATTGAAAAACTCAATGAATTTTATTTGGTTTGTGTGGACAATTTCTTTTATGACAAACTCTAATTCCTGTTTTGCTGTTCCAGTAAGTTTGTGCATTGGAAGTCTTCCAACAATATGCTGGATTTCATCTCGCTTGTCTGGACCAATGTACAATTCTTGCATGAGTTTGAGTATTGTTCCTTTTTTTGGAACAAGTTCTAAAAGCGTGAAGTGATCTTTTCCGATTGCTTGAACAATAGCTGTTTTCTTATGCGATGGCCTTGGATCTAAAGGATAGCCATTTGGTAGAAAATCTAGGACGAGCACTTTTTCTTCTCTAATGTTTGCTTCTCTTTGCATTTGTTCCATAGTCTCACGTTTGGTTAAGGCTTGTATTTAGTCCGCCAACTCATTAAATCTCTATTTATATTGGGTAAGAACTATATAAAACCTTTGAAACAAGGATTGGAATAGATTTTTTTGAAAATAGTAATCCCGCCGCAGCTTAGAGTTATCTATTAAACAAAACCAACAACAACAATGGCACAGACGGCCATACTCACTTCGTTCGTATGTCCTACTCCGCAAACGAGAACCCCACACTTCGTATGGGAACCTCGTTCGCTCCGTCTGGCCATGTTGTTGGTTTTGTTATAACCCTCTCAAAAAACAACATGGTGCAAACTGAGTGTAGAGGTAAAATCCATATGTAGTGTGGATTTTACCTTTACGAATAGGACATTTTTCGAAGAAAAATGGCCGTGTTTGCTGCCCTTGTTGTTGTTTTTTGACTTTAGAATTTGCTTATTATTTTCTTCTTTATGTGTTAAATCTCAGAAAAAAAGGATTACGGGCTCCTCGTTGGGTTGTTTGGGGGGTGGGGTCAATGAGAATTGAGAAATTTCATTGATCCAACGAAGAGCCTGTATCACCATGACGAAGTTGCTGAGTTACACAACCTCTTAGCTATATTTATGTACAAAGATGTATATAAATGTTACGAAAATGTATACTGGTTTGGGGTCTTTTGGTTGTCAAAAGATGCTGTTTTCTACGGAAGAGTGAAAACAGTTTCAGCATGTTACAAAAGAAATGGGTGTTTATTCTTCAATATGTTCTTCAACAAAACAGCACTAAAATCTGTCTTTGTACTCTGCAATAGTTCTCTGGGTTTCTTGTATTTTTGCATAAAGAGTTCCAGCGATTATTCCGCCATTTGAAAGAATTTCTTGCTCAACAAATGGCTGTCTGCCTAAGGCTGTAAGATCACCAAGAATAGTATCTAAGGCATTCTTATCTTCCTCAGCTCGACTTCGAAATCTTCCAAAAAAACCAGAGTATCTCCCTTGGATAGCTCGAAAATCACTTTCTAAAACAGTGTATTGCGCTACATACTGCGTGAGTCCATTATTTTCTGTCATACATGCTGGAAAACAGGCTTATTTTTAAACTTTTCCCTATTTTACTACTTAATAGCCGTAAAACGTGAATCTGTCTTCTTCGCACATTAAGGCATATAGGCCATTGGGTGCACGTTGCTGAAAGATGAAGAAAGAATTAATATCTTGCTCTGAGAATAGGCAATGTTTGTAGGGGTGTGTGTGCAGTGAGACGAGTGTTTCTACTGGGCAACCTGTGGAGGTGACCCGATGAACAGATTGGCTATACATATGTGGGATTTCCATTGTAGTGAGTAGATATATTTTTTCTGTGGTTGCTTCATTATTTGTTTCTGTTGTGGTTTCTGTTATTTGTGCTCTTGTTTCTGTTCTATTTCCGAAAAAACATGCGGCAAATTCATAGCGCTGGTGCGCAACGTAATATTGAAGAAGTTCATTGTATAATTCTTCTTCGAATATAATAGTTGTCTGATTTCCTATCGATACTGTGAAGTTTTCATTCACTTCTCTGCTGACTATCTGTCCTTCAAAGATTTGAAGCATGTATGGGCCAACTCCAAGATAGGTTAAGGACAAGTAGACGAGAAAGAGACCGACAATAAAAAGAAACGCTCTTTTGAGATAACGAACTGTTGTTGATTCTTCGGAAATATCATTCTGTGCATCATTTTGGATGGAAACGTGGATTTTGTCTTCTTCGTCATGTTTGTTTTTTTGCATTCAAATTTCAAAAGAAAGATGGTTTATATGTTTTTGTTCTCGCAATCTTTATATACAATCAGCATAATATAGTTCTCATGATCCTCGATATTCTTATCCTCATTGTTCTTGTTATCTGTTCTGCGTTCTTTTCCTGCGCTGAAACCTCGTTTATGGCTATGAGCAGATTGAAAGTCGAGACACTCGCAAAACAAGAGATCAAAGGAGCACAAAGTCTCTTGAAACTGAAACAAAAACCAAGAGAATTCATTATTGCTATCCTCATCGGAAACAATATTGTGAACACGGGAGCATCAGCACTCGCAACCGTTCTCGCGACAAATGCATATGGTTCAAGTGGAATAGGTATTGCAACAGGAGCTATGACCTTTATCCTTCTTACTTTCGGGGAAATTATTCCTAAAAGTTTTGCAACAAGTCATGCGGAAACTATTGCGCTTTTTCTTGCGCCATCAGGAATAATTGCAATCAAAGTACTCTATCCTTTTGTTCTTATGTTTGAATGGTTGACCAAGCTTTTTTTGAGAATGTTTGGTGGTCATAAAGCAGCGCCCCTCTATTCTGAATCAGAACTGCGAACCCTTGTTGAGTTTGGTGTCCGAGAAAACAGACTTGGAGATACAGAGAAAGCATTTATTGAAGGTGTTCTTGAATTCAAGCAAAGCACAGTAAAAGATATCATGACTCCAAAACGAAGAATGTTTTCTCTCGATGAAAATCTTACTGTTGAAAACGCTGTCCATGAAATCAATAAGCGCGAGCACACACGAACTCCAATTTCTTCTGGCTCAAAAGAAAATATTGTTGGCATTGTCTATCTCAAGGATCTTCTTCAGGCACTCGCCGAACACAAACAGAATGTTAAAATACAGGAGATCGCAAAAAAACCGCTCTTTGTTGAGGAAAATTATCCCATCAAACGATTGTTTAAGGAGTTGAAAGGTAGGCATGTGCATATTGCAATTGTGCTCAACAAAAAACGAGAACTCAAAGGACTTGTTACTATGGAAGATATCATTGAAGAGATTGTTGGCGACATTTTTGATGAAAAAGATATTTCTCCCACACTCATCAAGCGTATCAAAAAGAATACTATTATTGTGCATGGAGATACAGAGATTGAGGATATTAATGCATTTTTTAATATTCGGCTTCCTCATGACGAAAAAATAAAGACACTCAATCATTTTTTGGAGACTATTAAGAAGAAAGATTGGCAAGAAGGAATGAAAATTCGTTCCAATGATTTGACTTTTATTATTCGTGAAGTTGAAGAAAAGAAGCCTGTTAAAGTCTTTATTGAAAAGAAATGATATCTGCTATGGAAAAAGAAAAGAAAGGGGAAAAGGAAGTTTCAGCGAAGCATCGTTGCTTTGTTGCAGTCGAAATTCCAGATGGAATAAAAAAGAAAATAGCACCTTTGCTTCAAGAACTTTCTCTTCCTGGTGTTAAATCTGTTTCTGTTGATAATCTTCACATTACATTGAAATTTCTGGGATATTTGCAGAAGCAACAGTTGGAAAAGGTAAAGCAATTGTTTCGTACCATTCAAATCCACTCATTTTCTTTTTCTGTGAAGGGAGTTGGTTGTTTTCCCACGGAAAAAAGACCTCGCGTTGTTTGGATTGCATGTGAAAATGTAGAATTTGAAAAACTTGCTGAGGAGATTAATGCTGTTCTTGCACCTTTGTTTCCAAAAGAAGCATTTACTGCACATGTGACCATTGCTCGCGTCAAAGATTTGAAGAATTCTGAGACAAGAGACAAAATACAAAAATTCATCGCAAAACATAAGAATGATGTCTTTGGAACAGTACCTTGTAAGGATTTTGTCCTCAAAGAAAGTCAACTTCGAAAGAGCGGTTCAATTTATTCCACAATCGAAACGTTTTCCTTTCGGTGATGTTGCTATGAAAAAAAAGACAAAGAAAATCACTTTGAAAAAGAAGACAGTTTCTAGAAGTAAGAAGAACAAAAAGAGAATTCTGACTAAGAAGAAAATTTTGAAGAATGTTCTCGCTATCGGCGCTGAAGCGGTTCTTACACTTGAGAAAAATAAAGGAGTCACTAGAGTTCTCAAAAAAAGAACAAGGAAAAAATATAGGATTCTGGAGATAGATGATCGATTACGAGGTTCGCGAACTCGCCGTGAAGTGAAAGTGCTTGAGAAATTAAATGATTTGGGTTTTACTCCAAAAGTTCTTTTCTCGGATGACAAAGAGATTATTGAAATCGAGTATTTGCCTGGAAAAAAGCTGGCTGATTGTTTGGAGCAAACGGATTGTGTTGCTCTTGGAAAAGAGATTGGCAAAAAGATAAAACAAATTCATGATGCGGGAATAATTCATGGAGATCTTACTACTTCTAACTTGATCTTGACAAAAAACGGTGTTTATTTTATTGATTTTGGATTGAGTTTTTTTTCGCTAAAGATAGAAGATAAAGCTGTTGATCTTCATGTTTTGGAAGAAGCATTGGAAAGCAAACATCATACAATCAGTAGAAAAGTATTTGCTGCTGTGAAAGAAGCGTATGGCGATAGATTGGTTCTTGAGCGATTACAAGAAGTGGAATTACGGGGAAGGAATAAAAAAGGAAGTTAAACAAAATAAAAGGTATAAAAACTCTTAGAAAATCTATTCAGCTGCTTCTGCAGATTGCTGTGGTGCTTCAGAGCGCATTGGTGCACGTCGTGGCCCTCTATTCTGAGAACCTTGCATGATCTGTTCTACATTCATTGACGCATGTGGCAACGCAGTAACTTTCGCAGTTGGCTTTGTAATATGCATAATGCGAATTTCACTTGCGCGAATAGGATATACATGCCGTACTGCTTCTCGAACACCTGCCTGTAACCTTCCTGTTACTGCATCTTTGAAGACAGTATCGTAATCATTCTGAGAAACATAGGTTGCGATAAATGCAATTGCATACTTGCGGATTGCAGTCAATGTTGATCTGTTTGTTTCATACGCTGTTAAAAGGAATGGTTTGATCGCGAGTTTTACGCCATCTTTTGTTTCACAAATAAAGGATGCGTCAACACGTTCTCGTCCTCGTCGAACAAGGCGTTTGATGGATGAAGGAGCAATATCGTATCTAACTGCTGTTGTCTGGCCTTTTCCTTCTGCAACTTTATCCACTACGAATGTCACGGTAACATTTTGTTTTTTCATGTCACCTGTAAGACTCATAAGACTTAGTCCAATGGTTTTGCCCATTGTTTGTTTCGCATCTTCAACAAGTGTTTCTCCAATAACTGCTTTTCCGAATAATTCAGGAGCAACTATCTGAAACCATGCTTTCTTTTTCTTGGAAATAGGTGCTTTTTTTTTGACAATTGGTTTTTTAGACTCTTTTTCTTCAGCCATAGCTGTGTGAATTAAGCGGTTGTTTATAAATGTTTTTAATTTGTTTTGAATTACGAAAATAGCAAACAGAAAGGTATTTATATTGGAAATACAAGAAAAAAGAGAAAGAGGTTTATACATGAGAAAATATTTGCCTGTCATCATTGTTTGTTTATTATTCCTTGCATCTTGCACTGCAACATTAGATCAAGGAGAAATTGTTCTTAATTTCTGTGACGCAGATACTACTGATTATATTGATTGCACTGCAATAAGTTTGACCACAGATACTGTTGTCATGCAGTTTGAGACAACTACTTCTGACGTTTCTTCGTTTGATAGTATTATCCTTGAATTGCCTGATGAAGAAGTGTATTGTAGCAGCGATGCAGACGATATTAGTTCTGATGATGGTTCTGTTTATGATGTTATTATTGCATGCGATTCTCTTGGGGATTATGAAGATCAAAATACACAACTTGCTTTCACTGTGACGATGACTTTATCTGATGGTTCTACTGTTACAGAAACAGGATCAGCAGAAGATTGGGTTTGATTGATTTTATTGATACTTTTTTCTATTTTTTACAAAGCCAACAACAACATTGGCACAGACGGCCAACTTTTTGGCTCTTTTCAATTCTCTAAGCCAAAAAGCTTGTCCTACTCCGCTAACCATAACCCTAGCCTTCACTTCGTTCAGGCATAGGAACATGGTTAGCTCCGTCTGGCCATGTTGTTGTTTTTGTATCAGCTGTACGCACAAGGTCGAACGCTCCTGTGAGACTTTGTGCGTTGAGACGCGAGCGTTAGTCGAGCGTCTCTTTTATTTGATTGATTTCTATGCATCCTATCAACCTATAAATTAATCCATGAGAAATATTTTAAACAGACGTGCTTGTTCTTCTTTCATGATTACCTTCACTGCCCGCGGACACAAGAACGTGCTTTCTCTGCATCGAAACACTGTTGAGTTTACCCACGATAAAGAACTCACGCTTCGCGGGGATTGTATTCTCGCTGTTTCTGCTGACTATTCAATAGAAAAAATTCGTGACGCGCATTTGCACGGCAAACTGAAAATAGTTATGGAAATTGACGGTATTTCTGATGAGATTATCGCAGAATATAATCCATTGTTTCAAGATCCTCATGAAATGGTGATTCGAAGAACTGATTTTCTTGATCGTAGGACATTTGCAATTAAGGCAGATAAGGTTGCAAAGGATATTGATCGCAGAATTGTGGAGAAGATGAAGAGTTCTGATGCTGTTCTGTCCATCTCTATTGTTCTTTTGTCATAGAAAAGGAATTAACTTTTATAAATTGAGTTTACTCTCTTCTTGTTATGCGAAAGCGATTATCCAAGGCTTCTCTTTTAGATCCACAAGAGAGAGCTTTGCAAAGACGGCTCTTTTTGGAAAATCAAGTTACTCTTCAAAGAGATCTTGAAATGCTTATCCATTCTGCAGAGCTTGCTCCTTTTGATGACGTAAGCGGAGAGATTCTTGCATACGTTGATCAAGTTATTGAAGATTATTCTCCTTCTCCTGTAGCTTTTGATCCTCTGTTCCGTGACACATTAGTTCGTTCGATATATGGCTCTGTCCAATTTTATAAAGAAGTTCCTCATCGCAAAGTAGGGGGGCCTTACTTTCGCCATCCGGCTCTTCTGTTTCACATTCTTCTTACTGCTGGATGCACTGATCTTGAAACATTCCTTACTGCGTTTGATCACGATATTCCTGAAGAGCTTCTGAAAATTGCTAGGGGGAAAGGGAATACGAAACCTGAAGAAGAGATTATAGATTCCATCCTTGCAGATATTCGCTCTCCACGCTATACTACACTGCGTGAATTAGGGTATACGCAACAACGGGCAAGAGGTATACGCGATACTACTTCTATGCAAACAGCGCATGTTACGAAGCGTGATGGACAACTTTATTATGGCTATGTTGGTGAGATCTTTGCTCCAGTTCCTGCCAATCTTTCGAAAGCAAATCAACTTCGATGTATGCGTGTCAAATATACAGATGCAACAGCAAATCCAATGGATCTCTGTTCTCCACAATCTGCACTGCTTCGTCATGATGATATCACTGATGAAATGATTGTTGATGCGTTCTCTCAAGAAGATAATGGATCTATACGAACACTCAGCGCGAGGACGCGATATTTAGGTGTTCCAGAACATCATCCTGACACTGCGCAAGAAGAACTCAAAGGATCAGATTGGATGAAAACACTGTACAAAGCAACAACTGTTCGACAAGCGGAACGAATATGGTCTCTCGGCATGCGTACAAGGGATTCTGTGATTGCTGCAATTCCTTTATCTGAGGTCATTGTTGAAACTGCACAGGAAGTTATTAATCATTTATGTACCTATCACTGTGGTGGATTTCCAGGACAACTCAATCCACAGCGAGTTTATGATGTTTATCGAGAACATTTGTATTATAAAGTTCGTGGAGGATATGAGGGCGTTACTCCTGTTGGATCTCATCCTTTTGATGGCCTTCTCAGTAGGTTTTTTGATACCAGTGTTCGTGGCGATTCAACTTATATTAGTTCATTGAACGATGATCGTGTTATGATGCTTCGCGCTGCATTTGCATTTAGAGAATTAGGACAACGTTTCCACAACGACGCGACATTTTATATTAAAGGACTTTCTGAGACTGGTTTGAAAGTCGTTCGACCAGCGTTAGTTTAATGCCTTTTCCTTAATCTTCTAAATAATCGTGGATTCTTTTCCATAAACTTTTTTATCCATCGCTCAAATAATGGAACTTGATTTTTTCTTTTCAAATAGAAATAGCCGCTCGCAGAAATAATGACTGCGCTGATTGTGTCCACAATTAAATCCCACATAGTGTCCACTAATCCGGATTTTTGCATGTTCCATCCCAGTGTTCCATCTAATGTAAATTCTATGATTTCCCAAAGTGCGCCAATCGCTACTGCGAAGCAGAAGGAGAAAAACATTGCAAGTCGTGGGGTTGTTTTGATTTTGCGTTCCGTATACATGATATAGAGTGCTAAGAAGCCGAGAAATCCTAATAGAAGCCCTGAAATGCTGTGAAGAAAGATGTCCCACCACCAATATTTTGTGTAGAACTGATGCACTTCTCCAAGAAATAAAGAGAATGAAATGAACAAAACAACAAGCGCTTCAAATTCGATAGGGATATTTATTTTGTAATTTCTCGCGATAAACGAAGGGATGAATGTGAGGATAAGAATTCCAACCGCGATGAAAAGGATTTCGAGATTCTTGTTCCATGCAGCAGTGACTGCTTCGATGAGTATGATGAGACGAAGAAAATAGGAGATTGCGAAAAGAAATTTTTCTGTGTAATCTGTTTGCTGCTTTGGCATGAGTGTTTTATTTGTTTTGAAGTATATTAATCTTTCTTTCCGCACTTTTCGCAAATCCCACTAATATCAATTTGGACGTGACATACTTTTCCTTCTATTTCTTTCTCCAGAAAATCTAATTTCTTTGGTTGAATGTGTTTTCGTTCTCCGCAACGCTCACAGACAAAATGGCAATGATTCTTTTTGTTGGAGGAATAAATCGTTCTTCTATTGCATTGGAATGAATGGATCTTTCCTTCTGAAACGAGAATTGTCAAAAGGCGGTAGATTGTTGCAATGCCCACTCCTTTCTTTGCGATATATTGGTGTAATTCTTCTGCGTTGAAAAAAGAGGTGAAATGCTTGACTGCATCTTCGATTATTTTCTTTTGTCTTGTTTCTCGTGTTCGTTTCAAGTAGATCATTCTCTGTTTTAGTTCATTAAAAGTAATTTTGTAGTGCTATAGGTAACAAAAACAACAACAATGGCACAGACGGCCAACTTTTTGGCTTTCCCTAATTTGCTAAGCCAAAAAGCTTGTCCTACTCCGTAAAATTTGTTTCACAAATTTTACTCCGTCTGTATGAGAAGAAATCTGTTTTGATTAAAATGCTTCATTACTCTGTTACTTCTTCCCATAATACGTGAACTCCTTTTGTTGTTTTATCGTTGAAGGAGTTCACGATGGCCATGTTGTTTTTGTTGAATGTTGGCACACAGGCTCGAGCGCTTCATGCGAGAGCCTGTGTGCTGAGACGCGAGCACTTGTCGAGCGTCTCTTTTTTATCTATGGGCTTTTTTCCTGGTTCCTGTTAAACAAAAAACATACTTCCTTATTGATACTCAGAATCAGTAAGATATATAAATACTCTTTGGTCTCTCTGTCTCATGGCATACGAATTATTTTACACCATCACAAGCGTCATTCTTGTTTCTCTTGTTTCACTTCTTGGTGTCTTCTCTTTGCTTCTTCGGAAGAAAACAGAGCGAACGTTTTTGCTTATCCTTGTTGGACTTTCCGCAGGAACATTATTTGGTGATGCTTTTCTTCATCTCCTGCCTGAAGCTGTTGAAGAAAATGGTTTTACTCCTGCTGTCTCTCTTTTTGTTCTCTTAGGTATTATTGTCTTCTTTGTTCTGGAGCGTTTTGTGCACTGGAATCACTGCCACGGGTTGCCTGCATCTGAAAAACACGTTGGGCACAGCCATCACATCGGTGTTTTGAATCTCGCAGGAGATGTGTTGCACAATTTCCTTGATGGTTTAATTATCGCAGCAAGTTATTTTGTCAGCATTCCTGTGGGGATTGCAACGACTGTCGCAGTCATTTTTCATGAGATTCCCCAGGAGATCGCGGATTTTGGGATTTTGTTGTATTCCGGATTTTCAAGAGCGAAAGCGTTGTTCTATAATTTTCTCTCTGCAACAACTGCGATTATTGGCGCTATTGTTGGTTTGATTCTTGGAGTGAATTCATCTTCTTTTGTTCCGTTTATTCTTCCTTTTTCCGCAGGTGCGTTTATTTACATTGCAGGTTCTAATTTGATTCCTGAACTACAGAAAGAGGGTTCTTTACGGGAGTCATTCTGGCATTTGTCTGCGATGATTGTCGGAATTTTGGTGATGGTAGGATTGTTGTTTTTGGAATAAAATTTTCTTTAAGAATTTGAAGAAAATCGCCATGGATACATATCTCCAGAAATTAAAGTACTTTGGTATTAATAATTATAAAGTTCAGGTCTTGCTTTCCAATGACCTGTTGCTGGAGCAGGAAGACATTGTTCTAAGAATGCTTCCATGGAGTCTTTTCTATCACATTCCATACCCCACTTTTCGTAATTGAAATTAAGTATTGTGCTTGACCAAACATTGTGTGGTAAATTATTAATCTCTCTTACTTCTCCCCCAAAACTCATCATTGTTGGAGGAGGGCATTCTCCTCGCACTTCATATTCCTGTGCATAATGCATTTCTGCAAGTTCTTGTTCTTCTCCTGTTGCTTCTCTGAGTAATATTTTTATTTTATCTATGCGCTCTTCCTTTGTTGGTGTACACTCATCTGCTTCTTCCCAACTCTTTTCATCTTCTTGACGCCCTTGGTATTTCTTTCTTATCTTTTCTATTCCTCGCTCCATAGATTTGTCACTTCTTCCTTCATATACAGCAATTTCTCTTTCTATATCATATTCCATTTCACTCAATATCTTATACTCTTTTGCTGCAAGAACTTGGTCTCGTTTTGTTGTTCTATATTCTTCAACATAATCAACATATTCTGGAATTGGGTTCCACAAGAACAGAAGTGGGGTTGTCACAAATTGCCAACCACGAACACTTTGTTGATTTTCAACAATTTCTTGTCCAAGTTGTGGAGTATCAACAAACCAACGAACGTCAGTTTTTGCCAGTTCATTCTCAAAATATTTCTTTATAATCTGGTCTACTCTTTTTTCTTCTTTTTTGCCAAGGGCCATTCCTTCGTACACAATTACTTGCATATGTTGTTCATTATATGCTGTAAAGTTTTTTACTTTTCCATTTGTTGCTTCTTTGAGTTCGACTAAATATGCTTCTGCAACTTCTCGTTCAACAGGAGTATACAATCCTATTCCTCTATCTAAGCCACACGTATGTCTGACGAAAAGCCCTTTTTTCTTCTGCGCACCTTTTGGAGGACGAATAAATTTCACTTCAATATCGCTTCTTCTCTTATCACTTTCTGTTACTGCTCGTAATTGCCAAGAATCCCAACTTCCATGCCCTGCGATAACCATATCACTTATTGCTGCATCACGTAATACTGTTTCTAGGTTTTCTTTTGTTGCAGGATCATACACTTCTGCTCTTTTGCCAAATGCTTGTTCAACTCTATGAACATATATGTCTTTAATGCCCGGAAAATATTGTCCATAATCAAACCATCTCACTGGCTCTGCAATAAGAATAGCAAGCTTGTCTGTTTCTGGCTTTGGAAGTGTCTGTGCATATACAGTTGCAGCTGTCCAGAGTGCAGTGTAAGGAATTGTTACTGCCGCGATTCCTTTGAGTAATTTCTTTAAAATTGGCTTCATATTCCTAAGGATATAGGAATGTGTTTTTAAATGTTGCTATATTTACTCCTCATAAGTGGCAATACTTTGAAATAGGTGACTACATTCTTATGTTTTGTAGGCACCTATGTTTTTCTTTAATTCATTATATTCCCTGAGAATCAAATCAATTGTCGGACGGATATTTCCTCGCTTTTCATAGTCTTGCAACGCCGCATAATATTTTGCTCTATTATTCAACCCAATATTTACCGGAGGCAGCTTATGCTTAAGTAGGATGTTGTTCAGTAATAACCTGCCTACTCTCCCATTTCCATCCTGAAAAGGATGGATATTTTCAAACTGGTTGTGCACCACCGCAGCAAGCAATAACGGAGGATATTTCTTTCTATTTTCATTGTACCAAATCACTAATTCTCGCAGTAATCCTTCTACGCTGTTCGCAGGAGCGCCTCTATGAATGATAGTTCCAAATCTGTCTTGAATCACCACTTCAACTCCTTTTGGCCGGAATTTGCCTGCAAATGTCTTTGAATTTTGGAAGACGATGGAATGCAATCTTTTTATCATCGAAAGTGAAAGTTGTTCCTTTGTTGTTCGAATATACCGCACTGCATGCGCAACGCCGTAGGTTTCTGAAATGTCTTCTTTTTGTATTTCTTTTGGCCATTTATTCTCTTCTAAGATTTCCTTGACTTCTTTTTGCGTTACTTCTGACCCTTCAATCGCGTTTGTGTTATACGTAAAAAGTTCTGTAAACTTTTCCCATTCTTGTTCTGAAAGATGTTTAATTCTTATATGTCCTTTTACTTCCAGATTTTTGAGAAGAAGAAGTTCTCTTTGGCTGAGTATCTGTTTCAGAGGATCACTGATACTCTTGTACGCTTCCGCCTGCTGGAGAATAAGGATTTCCGCCCGTTTTTTGAGGGTTTCAATGTTTTTTTCAGATAAATCAGCGCCCAGATATCTTCTGATCTTTTTTATCTTATTTCCCTCTCTAAAAGAATGCGCAAGGTAGTATTTCTTTCTTTTACCTTGTTTTCTTATTTCGAGGTTCATATATACATAATGGGTGACTACATTTATATAGTTTTCTGTTAGAAGGTGGGTACAGGTGACCTATTTTCTTGTTCTTAGTCTTGCTGAGATAGGAAATCCAAACGCAAAGTATTTTGGATATTAAGAAACAGACCCAGAAACAACTTCAACACATGCGCCATCTTTGCATCCATTTGGACAGGTATACACTGTCTGCGTGAGTTCGAATTCTTCTAAGGAAGATGCTGTGCAAGAAAGTTCAACAAGATTAACCCCGTTACTATAACAGGAATCACCATATCGCTCAACAGTTCCTGTTCCAGAGGCTTTGAGTTCAACAGTTCCTGCTGTATAATATTGATTGCCTCCATCAGAATCTGTGCACGTGTATGCAGCATACTTGTATTTTGTCGATTTTTGTTGAATTTCTATCGGATCCAATGTTACCTTAGTTTTATACTCATTCTTTGTATTTATTTCTGTACAAGCACCAAACTTACAAGTACAAGAAATCGTTGTTGTCGCTCTACTATCGCCGCTACAATGATATTCACTTAATTTTGTGCCATCAACATTACAACTATCTGTTGTTACGCTAGATGCTGATGAAGAAGTAAGCGTTGTTGTTCCTTTCACTTTGATCTCATATCCTCCATCAGTTTCTGTACATTTTGGTGTTGTTGTAGACATTCCTGTTGTCGAGATTCCTTTTGACATTGACTTTATTTTTAGCGCTTGTCCAAGAAAGGTGTTATCTGTACTTAGTATTCCAGAAGAAAAAAGCATGATAAGAATTGCAACGAAAGCAATTGCACTCACAATTCCTATTTGTTTTTTCTTTTCTCTTTTCATATTCTATTCTTTCAACAAATGTAGATATATAAAACTTTATATAAGCAATGACACACATAATTAATCAAAAAATATTTATACCTTGAACAACCTTAATTAATTATGGTTGTTATTAAAGGAAAAAATCGTATCATTAGCGACATTCTTAACATAAAAAAACTGGCAGAACAGGTTTTGGATGAAATTAAAAAAGATAAACTGGATTCCGCACGAGAAGATTTACAGCGAATTGCACAATGGGATATTGATGAATTCAGAGAAGTTCAACAAAAATATGGCGATGAACAATTAGCCTTACACTGCAGGACAATATTGCATGCTACACAACAAGGAATCAAAGCACTCGAGGGAAGAGAAAGTCAAGCTGCCCAAAAGTTGCTCAATAGTATCTTACTTTTGGTGAATTATGATCTTCGCAAAACGCAAGATTTTGAGAAGCTGGAGACAGAAGTAAAAAACAGATTATTAGCGTTGCTTTCTAAAGATCGTCTAGATAAAGAGCAAATTTCCACGTTTCTCAAACAGATTAAAAAAGTAGTTAGTCCTGTTTTTTACAAAAAGGTGGAGCTTCGATTACAAGAAAAGATGCTGAAAAAACCAATGTCTTCTGATGAAGAGATTGTCAAGCAAAATCTTCAGATCATGTTTAGCACAGCGGATGGTGGGATGCATAGTCCACAACATAATGAGAGTATTGGTGGCAACGCTGGACAATTTGAGGATTATGGCTGTTATGGTTTAAATTTTTTTTATAATAAAGACTCAGGTAGAATCATGTATTTTGGAAATTCGCAATATGTCCCAAAAAATATTCGAGAAAATTATTCAGAAGGTAGTTTTATCATCGCTCTTATGGAAAAAGAGGTTCCTATAGTTACCATATCCATTCGAGATAAACAAATATTGCCACGAGTACGCGCGATTATCACCCAATCTGCTGAAGAATATAATAGGATTAATAACTACCGTCAAATTCGTTTTTGATGTGTGGCCTTATTTCATATTTTTCCGTAGAAATTCTTTCACACGTTTTTCATATGCTTTTCTTTCTAATGCATGCGCTTGTCCATGGTCAGCGCCTGGAACAATCCAGACATCGATGTCAGGGTTACTTTCCTGTAAAAGATACGCATTCTCTATAGGAATTTGACTATCTTTCTCGCCATGGATAAGGAGAATGGGTGTTGAAGAATTTTGAATGGCTATTGCTGGAGAAATTTCCTGAGGATACACGCCAAAAAAGAGTTTGCTGAACAAATTTGTCACGACAACAAAAGGATATCGCAATGGACCAAAGACTGCGTAGATGTGGTGCACCATCATCTCGAGGTTTCCGTATGGTGAGTCTGCAATGATTGCGTTCACTTTTTCTTTACTCATCAACATAGCAGAAGCACTGAGCGAAAATCCGTAGAGTGCTATTGGCTGTTTGTCAAACTTCTCACGGGTAAATGTAATTATTGCATCAACATCTTGCACTTCTTTGAGACCAACAGTGCTGTAATAACCACTGCTCTCTCCAAAATAACGGTGATCATAATAAATGAGATTATAGTCCGGATACAAAAATTTTGCAACAGGAAGGATATTCCCTTTACTGAAGGGGTAGCCGTGACCAATAATTATTGTCCCATTTGCTTTTTTTGATTGTATAAGCCATGCTTTTATCTCAATGCCATCTTCTGTCATGACAGAGATATTTTCATATTCTAACTCGTAATTTGATGGCACATCCTGATCAGTAAAACGAGGAGGATGAATGCTTATGAGAAACTGTAAAAAGGAGAAGAAAAAAATGAAGAGGAGTATTCCAATAATTATTTTTCCAAGCATGAACAACATATGAAGAACATGGGTATAAATACTCTCCTATCTTTTTTCTATTCTTCTTTCAATCCTTTCTGCTTTTGCGTATAACGCATCAATTTTTTCATACAACGAAAGAAGATTATTGTTGGAGAACAGTGTAGGCGTTTCTTCATTTATCAACTGAAGACCGACCACCACTGGTCAGAGACCGGATGGTATTGTTGATTGCACTTTTCAAATGGCAAGTGGTGCAATCAACAATTCCGCGAATTGTGCCACTTTCTATTAATAAGCACAATTTGCGTTATGCTCGCTTCGCTCGGGTCGGTCTTCCAGTTTCCTCTTGATATTCCAATGAATCTGAACTTCTTTGCAAACCACTGGTGAAACACCGGTGGAATATCCAGCTTTAAGTGGAACAGAATTTCTGCTTGGTATCCTTTTCTTCGGAAGGAATTCATAATTTTTTGAACCTTGACAGCAACTGCTTGCTTTTTCCACTCTGGCGCATTATCTGTTGCAGGCACTACCTCATCATAGAATAATTGATGATGCCAGGTAAATTCATTTCTTTCTTTAATAACTCTATTTTCTTCTCTCTTTGTTTCTGTTACATAAAATTTTTCATACCCATCTCTATCATAGAGTCCAATACCATCTGAAGATGGACTTGAGATGAACCTTGCTTCGTACTCTCTTTCTGGCGTTCTGTAGATCACAAAAAATTGTCGTACAGTAAAATCATACCCTTTTTTTGTGCTCCATTGATCTTTCTTTGTTGTTGTTTCTGTGCTGTAATACGCTCGAGCTTCAACTTCTCCATTATCTGTAGTGAGTATTACTGGATCTTGTTTGTAGCAAAACATTTTTGGTTTGCGAACCCAATACTGACCACCTTTTGTTTCAAATCTCTGTTCCCAATAATAGCACGCGCGTTCTTCTACAGGAAGATCTTCGTATGCTATTTGTGGTTCTGCTTGTGCAAGAATTGGTGCAACAATTGTAGTGAGTGCGATTACTTTTTCTAATACATTCATGGTGATCAGTCCTTATCCTCGAAATACAGTTGTATCTGGTAAACAAATTTCGGATACTGTTTCTTCTCCTAAAAGTTCTACTTGTGCAGTTTGCCATTGTCTCAGAGAAAGAAGTTGCGTATCTTTTCCGTAAATAGGGATGAGCTCATCCCAACTTTGATAAGGTCTAAAGTCTTTCCTTTGATTTTCATAAAGTTTACTACAGACAAGAATGTCATCTATTGCTTCAGGCTTAAAGAAGAAAGGAATACATTGCTTTCTGACTGTACCATAAAAATCAAGGGTGTGTGCTTGATCAACAAGCGAAATCTCATCCCTTATACTGTTTCTACTAGGCACACGCGTTTCTGAGTAATCTTTAAAGTGTAAAGGAATACATTGTTGTGTTTCATCCTCAATTTGTCTATGTTTTGCAGTGTACCAGTGTATTTGCCAAAACTGTTGCTCTATTTTTTTCCATGACTTTTCTTCTTCTCTGGTCTTTAAATAATCTAATTCTCCGAGGATTTCGTAAGGTTCTGTTGCAATAATACTTTTTCTGAATTCTTCACCATATTGAGCAATCAATTCTTGATCATCCATATGTCTTGGAATAGGATCCCATAAAAAAAGTAAGGGACTTGTGATATAATCCCATCCTCGCACATTTTCTGGATTTGTAACTATTTTTGTTCCAAGTTGCGCTGTTACTTTTACATCAAGATTCGCGTGCGCAACTGCAATAGAAAAATAATAGTCCATAATTTTCTCAATTTTTTCTTTTTCTCCATCAGAAAGCTTTGCTTCTTCTCGAATGATAACATACCATTTATTATCCGGATGCTCGAGTGTTGCTAGTTCTACTTTTACGTCAACAACAGCAGGAACTGCATCCTTGAGTTTGTCAATGTATGCGTCATTTACTTCTTCTGTTGGTGTTGTTGTTAAAGCATATTTTCTGTTTAGTCCACAAGTATGCCGCAGAAAAAGGCCTGTTTTTGGATGAAATTCATCTTCAACTATTCCTATAATCTTTCCTGTGAGTGGGTCTTGAATTTTGTTGTTTCGTACTGGAGATTTAATATAATCTTCTCCAGCGGATTCCCAACTGTCCCAAGAACCATGTCCTGCAATCACCATATCGCTAATAGAAGAATCATGAACAACGCTTTTGGTGTCCTCTTGTGTTACAGGATCATACACTATTGCTTTTTTCCCCATTGCGGTTTCTATTCGATGAACATATAATTCAGTCGCGCCTGGAAAATATCTGCCATAATCATACCATTTCATCGGCGGTGCAATGAGAATTGCGAGTTTATCTTGCTCAGGAGTCGGAAGTTGCGATGCTTGATAGGAAAAATAACTGCAAAGACCAATGTATGCACTTCCTATTGTTGCTGCGAGTCCAAGTGCTGCTTTGCCGATTATTTTTTTATTCATGCTATTCTCCTTAGGATCTCTGCATTTCTAACGCAAGAATTTTTGGAATCATCTCTCGCTGTGGAAGAATTACTCCCGTATCTATCTTTGCTTCGTACTCTTTTTCAAGCGTGTCATATGCATTTCTTTTGGAAAAATCTTTTTCAGCTCTTGCAATAAATCCAAGTTCTCTTATCACATACTCGACTGTGCCTTCTCCTACATATTCTTGCTCGATGCTTGCAAGACATGCAGCTCGCGCTTTTGGAATATTTGTGACTTGCATCCCATCACGATAAGAATAACACATCCATCGCTCAACTTCTGAGACATAGAGAGAAGAGGGATGTGAAGCAAGAAATGTATTTGCAGCATCTTGAAACGCATGCAGATCTTCATTCTTTACATGTGCGTGATTTATTCCACTAATTGTTGAACTAAACGCTGCATAGTCTAAAAATTCTTGAGGAACAAGATCATATCTTATTATTAACGCTCCTTTTCTTGCGATTTGTTCATTGTATTTTGTGTTTCCTGGAGTTATTAATCCGTAAAATTCTTTATATGTGTCTATTAGTTGTAAAGTCATTTTCACTACCCCCTAAGATTTCTCTTAGATGGTAGTTTTTAGAACTCGTTGTTCACGGTTGTTATCTCCAACCCAGGTCACTTTCATGGTTGTTAACATGAATTCGACCAGAATTCATGTTCCCACAAAACGAAGTTTTGTGATATCTCCAACCTAACTGATATACTCAGCAATATAGAGAAACAAAAGTTGATTTATAAAGTTATCCCTTGAAAGTGACTATTATGATTTTTCTCTTGGGATGTATGGATATCTTTAAATTGTCCGCGCAAATTGTGGGCTTATGTACAAAGCAATTCTCTTTGATTTTGATGGAACGTTAGTACAATCAATGCCTTTGGCTGTTCAAGCTATCAATCATTATGCGAAGCAATATCACTATAATCCAATAATTGATGCAGAAAAAGCTCGGCATAAAAGCGCATTGCGCTTGATTCGAGAAGATTTGGGATTGACCATTCCTGGATTTCTCTTTCGATCCATGTTCGCTGTACCAAAGATAATGGGAGCAATGAAAGATGCACCATTGGTTCCAGACTTGGATACGCTTTTACTGCAACTAGCGACAAAGTATAAGCTCGGTATTGTTGACTCTGCTTCAGAAAGAAGGATTTATGATTGCATTTCACGATATTCTTTGCCTATACAACATGTTGTCGCTGACCCATTTAAACTATTACACAAAGATCAACTGATTTTAGACTATATCATTAGGCAGGATTTCATTCCGCAAGAAGTTTTGTATGTCGGCGATGAAGTGCGCGATATTGAGGCATGCAAAAAGATTCATCTTGATATTGCTGCAGTGACGTGGGGATATAATTCCACACTTGCTTTAGAAAAGGCAAGACCAAATTTTGTTGTTGATAGACCTCAAGATTTGGGGGAGATTTTACGGTGATGTGTTGAAGTATTACGTTTTTTGCTTTGGTGTTATACCTCCTTGCTTCCCGCTAAAGTTATAAATACCAAATGCTTTTTTAGTATTATGGGTTTAATGGATATCATTCGCGTGTTGTGGAGTAAGGAACCAATACCAGTGGTGCCACAAGAAATGGAATATCTTGTTGTTCATTTGCAACCCAAAGGAATCCTTAGGCGAGTTGTCAGACAAGATGAAGCCACTGAAGCCTTTGCCAAATATCACACCACTCTTCGAGAAGTTCTCTCTACAATATATCAGTATGATTTCCAAACAGAGCTTCGCTTTTCTGACGATAGTTTTGGCTATCTCTTTGGTCATGATCCGCTACGAGTTCTTTATCAGGCAAAACCGTGGCAAGTTGGTTCACTGCAAATGAGCACAAACAATGCTCTGTATGCGGGAACAATGATAATAAGAAGTCCAACGCTTGATCTTCATCTCGCGGGGCAATTGCTCGATTCATTACAGCAGAGCTCTTTATTGAGATCAAGCGAAGAAATGGATGAGCCTCATTTTTATGTTTTTCATTTCCGTGACAATACTGAGATTTCCAGAAGTGATGTACTTTTGAAGCAAATGCGTTATACTCCTAAAGAAGTATGTCGATATATACTTGCTGCCTATGGACGACCTGCGTGGGCGGAAGCGAGCATCAAAGAACTTAGTTTTGAACATCATCCCGAAACTTATGCAACAAACTTCAATCCAAATGATACGTTTAGATTCTGATTTTATGTAATTTTGTCTCCTATTAAAATCTTAACCTTTATAATAACAAATTCTTTCTTGCAAGAAAGGTGACCACATCGTACTAAGCAAAATCTATGATCCGGAGAATGGACCGATGCGAGTAGTCGGATTTATGTCAGGAAGCGGATCAAATCTTCGAAAAATTCTGGATTTCGAACGACAGCTCCAACAAGAGCGAGGAAAATCTCCTTACAAGATGGTGTGTCTCTTCAGCGATACTTATGATAGTAAAGCAAATGAGATAGGAAGAGATTATGATCTTCCTGTAATTACTCGAGATATACGAAGCTTCTACAAAGCACGGGGAAAACCAAGAAAAGATATGGAAGTGAGGAAAGAGTTTGATGCAGAAACAGTAAGCGCAATAAGCAGATTTGAAGCATGCGTTGCAGCATATGGTGGCTATATGAGTATTGCATCAGAAAGACTTATTCATGCATTTACTGGAGTTAATGTGCATCCTGCAGATTTATCAGTGATGCAAGAGGGCAAAAGAAAATATACAGGAGATCACGCAGTGCGAGATGCCATTCTTGCTGGAGAAAAATATATCCACTCAACAACACACCTGATAGAGCCAGTAGTTGATGGTGGAAAAATACTGATGATTTCCTCTCCTTTAGAAGTCATGCTAGAAGCAAACTTTGATCCGCAAAATCGAGATATGGTTGCCAGAGCAGAAAAAGAAAATCAAAATAGGTTAAAGGAAGCAGGAGATTGGGTGATTTTTCCAAAAACATTATTGCATATTGCAGAAGGAAGATATGCTATAGATGCAGGTAGTCTTTATTTTGACGAGCTCCTTATTCCAATGGGCATCAAATTGAATTAGCGAACAGAAGTTCATGGCTGATGTTCATACTCTGTAAGATATCTTTTGATTATGTATTGAATAAATATATGTTCTTTCTTTGTCTTTTGGGATCGTTCTAATGCCTTATAATACCCTCTTCTGTTTGTATAAGAAATATTAAGCATGGGAAATCCATGTTTGTGAAGAACATAATTCATCATTATTCTGCTCATTCTTCCATTCCCATCAGTAAATGGGTGAATACTCACAAATTTCAAGTGAATTAACGCAGCAAGTTCAACAGGATGAAGTTTCTTCCTTTCTTTATTGTACCATTGAAAGAATTCATGTAAAAGTATGGGAACTTCTACTGGAAATGGCAGTTCCACATCTGTTCCTGCTATTGCAACCTGGTGTTTTCGTATTTTTCCTGCGATCTCTGCATCAATAGGTCCAAGTAATATTTTATGCCAGAAGAGTATTGTATCAAGTGTAAGCTGTTTTTCATAATTCAGCATAGCATAAAAGAGCTTTTTATGTGATTCTGTCTCTTTGATGTCTTTGATAGGTCTGTTTGAGGGAGTTATTCCCTCTTTTAGAAGGTTTGCAGTATCACGAAGTGTCAGTGTGCTCCCTTCAATTTTATTTGAGTCATAAGTAAATTTGATCATGAAGTTTTCAAAATATTTCTCTTTAGCGGTTGCAGGGAAAGAAATGTATTCTTTCGAAAATAATCTCTTTATCTCATTCAGTCTTGAAAACCATTTTTCTTGAAATATTTGATAAAAGAATTCTCGTTTGATCTGTCCTATATTTTCTGGGATTTCTTTACCTAGATACTTCTCTTTCTTTTCTACTTTGCCTTTGTTTCTTATGCTGTGTTCTAAATAATAAAATTCTTCATTACCTATTTTCCTTGATCTTATTGTCACCATAACATCAGCTTACCCCTACAAATATATAAATATTTGCTTTTTTAGAGAAATGTATGGGGTAAGAAAAAAAATAAAGTGCGGGGGGGAGGGATTCCCACCTAAGGGAATGCTTCCCTTAGTAACCCAGACTAAGTACGACACTCACTTCGTTCGGTCGTACGAGTGTCGTTTCATAATAAAATAGAAAAAGAAATAATGCGGGGGGAGGGATTCGAACCCACGAACCCACTAAGAGACAGGATGTCTTAGAGTAAAATAAAGACGAAATCGCATCACTGCGTTGCCTCACTTAAGTCCTGCGCATTTGACCAGGCTTTGCTACCCCCGCAAGAATAGCAAGATGAAAGGGAAGGGATTTATTTATATGTATTGTTGTTCTAATTTGCTTCAGAGTGCATTTTCCCAAAATCATCTAAATATTCTTCTGGGTTATAAACGAACGAGTATGGTCTCTGTATATTCTGCAAATCTCATCAAAGAGAAAAAAAAGCCGGAAATGTTTACTCGTGGAGATGAGCGTTTTGATATATTTCTGAAAAGTGTGTTTCAGACAACGTTTCGTGAAGAGATGAAGAAACGCTTTTTCGCACGTCATGACTACACTATGGGCACCAATACGTTAACAGTCTTTGTTTTGTCAAAAGAAGACCTTATTTTTTTGAAATCAATCACCAGGAGAGAGAAAGATTTTGATGACATTCTTACCATCGTCCAGAGAGAAAGCAATGTCAATTGGAATCTTATTATAGAAGAAGCGTTGTGGCAATCGAAACATGGTGATGGTTGGGCAATATTGGACTTGGAAGAAACCTTGAAACGATTGAAAAATATCATCTTCCTCAAGAAAGAATATTTTGACCGGTTGTAAGGGAAGAATTATTCATGATTGTTGAGACTAATCACTTTATCGACAAACAGGCTTGCGTCTTTTATGATCTCTTCCTGTTCTTTGATAGGCAATGCATAGAAAATAGCTTTTGTTTTTGTTGCTTTAATTTTAATGACCAAACTGCTCAAAAATTTTTCAACAGCTCCTTTCTTTTCATAAATCATCATATTTGTAATTGAGTCAAAGATAATGTAGTCAAACTCATGTTTAAGAAATTCAGTAATTGCCAAGGAAAGTTCTGTCAGTGCACCAGGAGAGCTCACACAAAAACAATTGTCTGTTTGCGTTTCTACTTCTCGTACTGTTTTAGTAATTGCATCAATGAAGATAACATTTTTGAGAGGAATTTTGTTTTTTTTGAATGTTTCAGTCAATGCATTATATGTTTTGTTTAAAGTGACATAACAAATGCGACCTTTCAGGCTTTTCATGGTTTGAACAGCCAACTGATTATACTTATCAGGAGAAACCACTATCAATAACGTTTGGGCTGAAGCAATTTCTTTTTTTATGTCCATGGTATCCCTAGCAATGTTTTTTCAGTGATTTTAGCAGTTGTTCAACGTTAAATGGCTTTTCCACAAAATCAACAAAACCATCTAAGAATTAACTAATATATATAGATGACGATAAATAAACTGCCCCGGACAACAGTAATATTTATATACATCAGAAAAAAGAAAAAGTACATGCCAAAAAAATCTGCAAAGATCTCTTCTAAAAGGGAGGTTCTGACTACTATCACAACTGGTGCAAAAGCAAAGAAAAAAAGATCTGCCTTTGACATGCGTTCTATTAAAAAAGCTATTGAAGCAAAGTTAAAAGCGCCTGACCGACCTAAAAAACAGCAAATTCTTGAGCAGCGCTCAAAGTTTGCGCATGTTATTAAAGGCGGTAAACAAAAAATTGTCAAGGGTGGAAAATGGATACAGACAGGCGTGGAAGGATTTGATGCGCTTTTGGAGAAAGGGATTCCAAAGGGAGCTTCTGTCCTTGTTTGTGGAGGTCCTGGTTCTGGAAAAACGATTTTCTGTTTGCAGACATTAGCATACGCTGCATCACGTGGAGAAAAATGCTTATATATGACTTTTGAAGAGAGCGAGCAACGTCTCCTCGAACATATGGCAGATTTTGGTTGGGATGGCGCAGCATTGATAAAAAAAGGAAATCTTGTCGTGAAGCGATATAATCCATACGATATTACGCGACAAGTTGAGGCAATGTTAGAACAGCAAAAAGGAGAGTTACTTATTGATGTTAAGCCGCTCCTTTTCCCTGTGGGATTTAAGCCCGATCGTGTTGTTATTGATTCGTTATCAGCAATCGCAGCAGCGTTTGTTGGTAAAGAAGAAACGTATCGTATTTACATTGAGCAACTATTTAAGATTTTTGAGGATGTTGATGCCACCTCGTTCTTAATTTCAGAAACAGCAGAATTGCCACATAAGCTTACCGCAAGTGGTGTGGAGGAATTCTTGGCAGATGGCGTTATTGTTATTTATAATTTGAAGCATGGCAACATTCGAGAGAGTGCCATAGAATGTTTGAAGCTCAGGGGCGCGGCGTTTAAGAAAAAAATTGTTGCTATGCAGATTATGAGTGGTGTGGGTCTAGAAGTCTATTCAGAACAGGAAGTGTTTAGTGAAGTGTGATTGTAATAAAATAGTTTTTTCTAATTTTTTTGTTAAGGAACAGAATAGTGAATAACGCGCTGAATCGCAAAGCAACGCTTTGAATCATTAGTAATGCTTGAATGTAAGGTCAGTAAGTATTTATTTTAATTAGTATTTTGTGTTTATTCTTCCTTCTTCTCATTCTTCCTTGCTTCTTCAAAAAACACTAAAAGTGGTTTTTCTTTCTGTGGTGCAGGAAGCTGCAAAGGTGCTTTCTTTTCTTGAACTGCAAAATGTGGGGGAACAGCAGGAAGCTGCAAAGCTTCTTTCTTTTCTTGAGCTGCAAAATCTAGAAGCGTTGCAGGAACTTCCAAAGGCGCTTTCTTTTCTTGAATCTTTTCTTCAATTGCATAAATTTCAGAAAGCGTCGTCAGTATCTGTTGTTCATTCAATAGTTCTTGATGTTTCTGAACCACAGTAGTACCCTGCTCAGCATCTAAATTCAATCGTATCGCTTCAGCAATATTTTTATCAATAAGCGTATCTGTTTCTCCTTCTTCTTCGAGCTGCTTTGCCACTTCATTAGTAGTCGGTTCGCTAAGCACTTGTGCATCGAATGTCAATGCTTCTATACTGCTTAATTTTTTCTGGTGCTTAAAGATAGACTTTTTGCTCTGCTTTTTTGGCGTAACTTTTTCTTCAATAGGAATAAGCATTTCGACAGAGGTCGCTGCTTCTTCTGTTTCTATCTTCTTCTCTTCTGTTTTTATTTGTTGGAAATACCCCGTTGCTTGCGACGGTTGGGTTACCGCTTCTTTATCATCAAGGGTATTTCCAACATTAAAAATCCCAACATTCGTCTCTCTTAATACCCCGCCCCTTGGGGCGGTTGGGATTTTTATTTGTTGGAAATCTCCCGTTTCTTGCAACGGTTGGGTTACCTCTTCTTTATCATCAATATCATCAAGGGTATTTCCAACATTAAAAATCCCATCATTCGCCTCTTTTAATACCACGTCTTTTGGTGTGGTTGAGATTTTTATCTTCTTCTCTTTTGTTTTCTCTGTTTTCTTTCCAAGCCGTGCAACTAATTTGTCAATCTTGTCTTTCATTTGATTGATATGAGGCATGGAAATATCTTCCTGTTCGACATTTTCTTTTTTCGTTGGTGTTTCAGTTTTTTGTTTCGCCTTCTTCGTAACAGGTTTTGACAATACAGGTTTTGATAATACAGGCTCTGGTTCTATAACAGTTTGCTCTGCTTTTTCCTCATCTTCTTCCAACACTTCTCTCTCTACAGCAACTTCTGGAGCTTCCGCTTCCTCTGACTCAGCTCCTCCATTCTCGCCTCGTAGTTTTCCTCTGACTTGCGAAACAAGTTGTTGCTTCTTTTGCTTTTTAGAATCATATGCATCGAGCGCTGCTTGCAGCACAGGCTGTTCTGCTTTAATTTCTTCAATACGAGTTTTGTACATATCCATTTTCATAAGATACATACTTTTTGTAATTCTTTTCTCATCAAAATATTCCAGCTGTGCCTTTTTCATTAATTCTTGGAGTACTTCCTGTTCAATAATCAGTTGATCTATTTTGCGTCGTACTATGAACATTTGCATTTTTTTATAACTGATGAAGATGAGAATAGCCAATACAACTAGGGTTATCAGAATATTTCTTATATTAAGCTTAAACCATTCCAAAAATCTATTTTTTTGCGCTCGGAGTATTGTGCTGAGTCGTGTTGCTTCTAGTTGAGTCTCATCAAGAGTAGGAGTTACACCATTCAATGCTGTTCGCGCATTGTCATATCGTTCATCTCTGAGTTCAGTTTCTGCTTTAGAATAGAGTTCCCAAGCAGGTGTTGCATTAAGGCCAGTGATTATTTCAAACTCTAAGATTTCTGTTTTTTTCAAACGTAAGAGATTATTAACATAAAACGCATTTTGTTTGATCGCTTCAATACTATTTGCTCTTTCCTCAATGAGAGGGTATTCAGGTTTTGCGTCATTTGCTTCGTCGAGCATCTCAATGAGGATGTCACTTACATATGTTGTAGAAAGTCCAACTTCTTTCATTTCTCGTATGTCTTCCTCTGCGGCACTGATTTGCGCAGCAATTTCAGGAATGTTCCCTGTATACAATGTTTCGTTGCTGAGAAGTACATCTCCTTCTTCTTGGGAAATAGTTGTTTCAGGAGAATCGATTGGCGAAGATCCTTCTTGTTGCACAGAAATTTGTTCTGCAGTAGCAAACCCTGTTATTCCGCGTTCCATACCATAGAACACAAACTGCATTCCCATGCTCGTGAACACCACAAAAAAGAGAATACTGCCAAATATGAAAAACAGCACAGCAAAAGCTATCAAGACTTGTTTATGCGTCCAACTTTCTTTAGGGTTTAAAATAGTTCAATCCCCTCTTTCTGGTATTTTTTTAGTTTTATTACCGTTTTCATAGTGAATTTGCTTTAAGTACCTTTCGGTTTATTATCTATTATCTTTATCTCCTTACTTTCAATTGTCCTCTCCTGCCAAATGGTAGTGCTTGCGCACCAAACACATCAATAACTTTTTTCACAACCCATTCTTTAAACACCCATTTGACCATCACATACTCAATCATAACTGTGTGGAGTGCTCCTTTTGTTTTTGAACTCATATATCCTGCTGCTTTTTTGCTGAGAGGAACAGGCGCAGTATGCACTCCGACAAGTTGTAAAATGCGAGCAGCTGTCCATTCTTTGAGTTTCCATTTTTCATTACTATAGCTCGCAGCAGTCATGCCAGTAGATTGTTTGATTCTTTCTTCTACTCTCCAAGCTATGAACTGTTCCTTAATGATAAAGGTGTTATAGTACAGTTTTAGTTTCTCCCATCTGTGCTGAACTCCACTATTGATTCCAAGCAATGAATCAGATATGCCCTGCTTCTTGGCAACTTCACTGACCGTTGTTTGGAGTTGCTGTACTTGGCCTGCAACAACAGATTGGAGCTGTCCAATTCTTTGGCCAACAGTCGCAGTTGTTTTACTCCAAGGTTGCTTTTGTTCAAACTGCGCGAGCACAAGCTGTTCTTGTACAATTGGTTCAAAAGCCGTAATTGGTTTTTTCTGGAGTAACGCACTCTTGCTTCTCACAAACAAAAGACTCTGTTTTGCTAATTTCTTGCTGGACAAGTATGCAAATTGTGTTGCATCAATTACCGTTGCAACTGCAGATCTCAAAACACCATATCCCTGAGTTCTCTCAAAGCTGCGGATTCTCTCTTTTAATTGTCCTCTGAGTGTTTCTTCTTTATGTCCTGCAATAACCACAGCAGTGAGTTCTTTTTCAGTCGCTGCAATTTGTTCCTTGAACGCATCGACACTTCGTTCGTAGATGCTCTTTGGTATTTTCTTGAGGTTGTAATAGAGTTCTTGCTGTTGTTTAATCCTGTTCTGCAACAACAGTATATCTCTTTGCAAGTATCGCGCAACATCCTCTTTGGTAACAAAGATATGCTGTTTGCGTTTTAGCTTAAAACGGAGTTTATGTATTTCATCGATGCGGTTTTCATACTGGAACATACGTTGATGATAGGTGAGAGGACTGATTTTTTTCTGAACAAAACAGAGTTTCTGCGTGTCTGCTTTCAAATTGTACAGTCCTTCTTCTTCTGTATCTAAGTTCTTGAGTCGTTTATCAACAACAACAAGGAAGACCCGTCGCTGCACGACATACGCAACAAGGGTAAACAGCATAATACTGAGCAGCAATTGTCTCCAGTAATCAGACAAGAATGCAGTGAGGGTGAATTGCTGTTGCTTCATGCTTATTTCATAGAATTGCGCTTCGTGTGCTCTCAGGAGCGCAGAATCAAAGTCTTCACGGCCCATTGCTGCTTCAGCAAGTTGGATAAGTGTGCCAAGATATGCAACATCATAGCCAACTGCTTCTGCTTCAGTGTACTTTTGTTTTGTTTCTTCAATGATGTCATATGCTTCCAATGCAGCGCTTGCAAGGAGGTCGATCTCAGTAAAGACAGAATCCACAGCGCCAAAGTCCTCAGAGGCATAGGCTTCTCTCAGTTGTTGGACAAGCGCTTCCAATCGTCCTGTTCCAATTCCTTTTTCATTGAAGAGTATGAGATATTTTTCTGCAAGAGCCAGTTTTTCATCTGCTTCAAGCGCACTTGTTTCTAAAATAATAAGCGTGACATCTCGCGTTTCAATAACTCTTGTTTTGACAGTGGTGATCATCGTATCATTCTGTCTTGATCTGGTGTTGTAAATAATCCTGGTATAATTTGCAAATACCTCACTAGTAAAGGTCAAAGTTACATTATGCTCTTCCCGCGGCTTGTAGCTTGGTGCTTCGATAGTTACGAGGAACTGCTTCATGTCATCAAATTGTATTTCTTCAATTTCTTGAGGTGTCCAGGAGAGGTACTTTGATAGATATCCTTGAATATTTAGTTTGACATTTTTCATGACAGAGTCATTGAAGATATTTGTCACATTAACGAGGAATTCTGTTTTATTTCCTCGGACAACATAAATCACTTCAGAGGTGTTGAAAAGTTCTGTCCGTGATCTGGATGATTGAAGATCAGTAACTGCGCCAGATTGTGTTTCTGTCACTGCTCCACCTGTTGCTGCTGCTTGGCCAGGAACTGCAGGCGCTCCTCCTCCTACTCCTCCTCCTCCTCCTCCTTCTTCTTCAGCACCCGCACCTGGACCAAGTGCTGGAGCTGCTGAAACAGTTACTGTTCTTTCATCTCCTGATACGAGATTTAATGGGACAAGATCTGTTCCTGATTCGTTTCGGCCAGTCGCGTTTACTTTCACTGTCCGCGGTCCAAGAGTTGCACTAGTAGGAATATTTACATTAATTGTTCTAAGGAGGTCATCACCGACAACGAGCTCGCCAAAAGTGTTATTTAAGCTACCGCCTGTGACTACCCAGTCGCTTGGTATGGTAAAGTAGATAGTTCCATTGGTCGCATTTGCTGTTCCAATGTTTTGCACCCTTCCTTCAATAGTAATGGTATTCCCCGCAGTTGCGCTTGTTGGAATTGTTGTCAGTGTTGCTGCAAGGAATGCTTCTCCTTGTGTTACTCCTAAAGTGACGGTAGTATTCAGCGTTGATGGAGACGCGCTTGGTGTTGCATTTATTTCAAGAGTAACTGTTGTCGCTCCAATTGTTGCCGGTGCCGTTGCGTTCACTGCAACAATTCTTGTTTCTTTCGCAGCTAATTGGAGCGGGAATGATGTGTTAAACGTGGTATTTGCAAATGAGGAAGTGATAGTGAAGTTTAATGAAAAGTCTCCCGTATTATTAATAGTAATATTGACAAGACTTATATTCTTATTTTGATTCGCACCTGTTGCAAATGCTACTGGAGTCCTTGTCCATGTTCTGTCAAACTGAATGCTGAGATTTACCTGGGCACTCACTCCGTTATTATTGAGTGTATCATTCGCAAACACTCTGAAGTTAAATGTGCCATTGACTGTTGGGGTAAATGACGCCTCATATAATCCATTTGAACTGTTGAGCGTCATGGTCACATTGTTAAACAATGTTTCATTGCTTAATTTTTGTTGTAAAAATACTGTGTTTACTGCAGTGAGATTTTCTGTGACATTTGCATAGAACGCGATAGTCACATTCGGATCAAGGTCATCCTCGCTCGTTGGGATATTGGTTAAAGTGATAAATGCAGGAGCACTCTGATCAACAGTGAATCTTCTTGTGAAGCTTGTATTGCTATTGCCCGCAATGTCTGTACAGCTGACATTCCAATTATGATTCCCTTCGGCAAATCCAAAGCCTAGCAGTGTTGTGAGTGTATTATTTACAGAACTACTGTTAGAATTATTCACCACACTGTCAACAACAAGATTACAACTCATATTTGCTGCCTGATTATCTGTTGGAGTAAAGGTAAAGGTAACATTTGGTGATGTTGTATTGAAGCGATCTACAGGTGCAGTAAGGGCTATAGCAGGGCGTGTTCCATCCACTGTGAAATTTGTTCTTTCTGTTGCGTTGATATTGTTCGAGGTATCATTTGCAATAAATGTTACATTGTAGGTTCCTTCAATAACAGTATTGTTGAATGTGAAATTGTAGATGTTTCCAACTTTCTGGAGTGTTAGCTGCTGTTTCGTTCCATTAGGGAATGTTATGTTTGCTAAGACTATGTCAACTGTAAAGTCATCTGTTACTGTTGCGCTGATATTAACTCGTGTGTTCGTTCCTGTTACATTATTGACTACTGGTCTGACATTTGTGACACTTGGAGGAGTAATATCTACAGTTTGCATGGTGACATTTGTTTTTTCTGTTGTGTTGAGATTTCCAGCAGTATCATTCGCAATGAATGTGATGTTATATGTTCCTAGTTGCGTTGTGTTCCTAAAGCTGAAATTGTAGATGTTGCCCACTTTTGCCAGGCGGAGCTGTTCTTTTGTTGTATTATCTGGATAAGTAATATTCGCGAGCACAACATCCACTGTGAGGAATTGATCTATCACTGTCGCGCTGATATTGAGTACCGACCCGTTTGCCTGGTTTGAGTTTGCAACTGGCCTGAGGGTTGTCACATTCGGTCCGGTAACGTCAACAGTGAAATTTGTTCTCTCTGTACTGTTGATATTGCCTACTGTGTCGTTTGCAATGAACGTTACATTATAGTATCCTTCGTTCGATGTATTTCCAAAACTAAAGTTGTATATTGTTCCAACGGGCACTAACGTAAGCTGCACTACTGAGCCATTCGGGAAGGTGACGTTTGCTTTAACTGTATCAACAGCCACGCCGTTGGTGACATTGGCGCTAATGTTTACTACACTGTTTGTCGCGGTGAAATTGTTCGCGACAGGACGGACATTATTCACGATAGGATTTCTCGCGTCAATGGTGAAGTTTGTTTTCTGCGTGGTGTTGAGATTTCCCGCAGTGTCATTCGCAATGAATGTGATGTTATAGGTACCTTCCTGGAATGTGGTATTTCCAAAGCTGAAATTATAGATGTTGCCTACTTTTGCCAGGCGGAGCTGTTCTTTTGTTGTATTATCCGGATAAGTAATATTCGCGAGCACAACATTTACTGTGAGGAATTGATCGGTCACATTTGCACTGATGTTTATGACTGTGCCATTTCCAATTAAGGTATTTGCAGGAGGACTGACAACAGTAACATTCGGTCCAGTGGAGTCTACAGTAAAGTTGGTTCTTTCTGTGCTATTGATATTGCCTACTGTGTCGTTTGCGATGAAGGTAATGTTGTAGTATCCTTCGTTGCTCGTGTTGCCAAAGCTGAAGTTGTATATTGTTCCAACTTGTGCTAAGGTAAGCTGCACTACTGAGCCATTCGGGAAGGTGACATTTGCTCTGACCGTATCAACTGCAATGCCGTTGGTGACATTGGCACTAATGTTTACGACACTGTTTGTTGCGGTGAAATTGTTCGCGACAGGTCGCACATTATTCACGATAGGATTTCTAATATCAATAGTGAAGTTTGTTTTCTGCGTGCTATTGATATTGCCTGCAGTGTCGTTCGCAATGAATGTGATGTTATAGGTACCTTCCTGGAATGTGGTGTTTCCAAAGCTGAAATTATAGATGTTGCCCACTTTTGCCAAGCGGAGCTGCTCTTTTGTAGTGTTGTCTGGATAGGTAATATTCGCGAGCACGACATCCACGGTGAGGAATTGATCAGTCACATTTGCACTGATGTTGACTACAGTTCCATTTTGAATCACCGTATTTGCAGGAGGACTGACAATAGTAACATTCGGTCCTGTGGAATCTACTGTGAAATTGGTTCTTTCTGTGCTATTGATATTGTTCACGCTATCATTCGCGATAAACGTCACATTGTAATACCCTTCGTTCGATGTGTTTCCGAAACTAAAGTTATAGATATTGCCCATTTGCTGCAGTCGGAGTTGTTCTATGGAACCATTAGGGAAAGTAATGTTCGCCAAAACTATATCAACACCAAAGGAATCAGTCACTGTTGCGCTGACATTGACAACACTGTTTCTTGCAGTGAGATTATTCGCAACAGGCCTGACGCTGCTTACATTTGGTGGAGTGACGTCTGCTGTCAATCGGATTGCGGTAATTCGCGCATTTCGGATTCCTGCAGTGCCTCCCTGCGCGGCAAATTTAATGGTTGCAGTATGCGAAGCTGCGCTTAAAGTCGTATTGCTTTGACAACTAAATATCATCGCGTCTATAAGATCTTCTGCTTCTTGCGTCACATTACAAACAGTTGTGCCATCAATATCAAGATTCACTCGCGTTTGCGTTGTGGTTAAACTGGTGTTGAATTCTGCAGTTGCGATAAAAAGGTAGTCTCCTGCTACTGTAGGAACAAATGTGAGATTTGTTTTATTGACAAATGTTGCAGAGGTGGTTGTTGCTAACGCATCACTGGCAGCAAACTGTGCATCAAAGTCAGGAGTAAGTCGAATTGCAGCGAGTCGCGTATTTCTGATCTCTCCTCCTGCTGATCCTGTTCTCAGCGCATCCAGGGTAATATTATGTTGAACTCCTGCAGTGAGGTTTGTCACTTGATGGAAGAAGAATGGCTTGTAATCTGTAACATCCTTACACTCATAGCTAGCATTATTTATCGTGGTTTGATCAAGCTGAACGCGCACAACTCCTGAGACAGTACAGAGTGCTGTCTGCAGTTCTCCAGAAGCAAGAATCAGATAATCATCAGCAGTTCCTGGAGTCAATGTAACATTAGTAACCTCCGCAAACGTGGTGCCGAGAGAAACAGGACCATTTCTTGTTCTATTTTCCAGATTTCTTGTTTCCAACACACTGATCCGTGCATTTCTCATAAACGCTGCGGTAGCGGCATTGCTCGTTGCCCACTGGATAACAACAGTATGGTTGCTGGTGTTGAAATCACTGGTCACAACCAGTTCATACGCTTCATAATCATTCGCGATTGCAGCATCATGCGGTTCGAATCGGATGTCAGAAACATTGACATTATCAACGAGCACTCTTCCTAAAACAGAAACAGTAGCTGAGTTTTCATGAAGTTCTGCGCTCACAATGATGGTATGATTTCCTGCTCGAGTTGGTACAAAAGTAAGCACTGTTTTATTCACAAACGCCGTTGAGGTTGTGGAATTTTCGCCTGTTGCTTCTGTGTACTCTGAATATCCAGGATCAGAAGAATTAAGCAGCACAAAAGTATACGCTTGGCCAGGTGTTACGCCTGCCTGGACTAATCTCCAATCTGCAGTAATGTTACAAACTCCTGCCTGTTCCTCTGCATCACTGCAGCCAGCGCCACAGTATCTTCCTGTAAAATTCCAGTTTGCACATTTGTACAGATCTCTCTTTGTTGCATTTGCAGTGACATTAATTGTGCTGAAATTTAATCCTGTAGGGTCAATGGCAAATGGAAGGACATCTTTCGCAAATTCACTGCTTGCGTTAGGATAATCAATCCCGACAAGGCTGATGTTGCTGGTGCTAATATTTGCATTCGCCACAGTGAGATTCAATACTGCCGCAGACTGGTTCACAGGGATTTGCGTGATATTATAAATGCCTATAGGAATCGTGAAACTAAAGACAGTTGCGTTCTGGATGTTTACAAGAGTTTGTCCTGTTGCATTGACAAAGATCACTGTCATATTGAGAGGAGTGCCATCTGCAGACCGCGCACTTACATTGACAAATGTTTGCGTTGCTTGTTCGACAGAAACATTTGTTTTTTCTGTGATATTAAGATTTCCAGCAGTGTCGTTCGCAATGAATGTGATGTTATAGAGCCCAGTCATACTGGTATTCGGGAAGGTGTAGTTGTAGATGTTGCCCACCCTCTGGAGTCGAACTTGTTCTTTTGTAGAATTATTAGGGTACGTGATATTTGCAAGCACCACATCCACGGTGAGGAATTGATCTGTCACTGTTGCGCTGATGTTGAGGAGCGTTCCAGGGGTTTGGTTGGAATTTGCAACTGGCCTGAGGGTTGTAACATTCGGTCCTGTTGAGTCAACAGTAAAGTTGGTTCTTTCCGTATTATTGATATTATTTGATGTATCATTTGCAATGAAGGTGATGTTATAGTATCCTTCATTGGATGTGTTTCCAAAACTGAAGTTGTAGAGATCCCCTACTTTTTGAAGACGCAATACATCAAAGCTGCCATTAGGGAATGTGACATTCGCTTGCACGACATCAACTGCAAAAGTATCAGTGACATTCGCACTGATGTTTACAATGCTGTTTGTTGCAGTGAAATTGTTCGCGACAGGACGGACATTGAGAACTACTGGATTGGCTACATCAATAACGACCATGGTAATATTTGTTCTCTCTGTTGTGTTAAGATTTCCAGCAGTGTCATTCGCGATGAAGGTGATGTTATATGTTCCTGTCTGTGTTGTATTTCTAAAGCTAAAATTATAGATGTTGCCGACTCTCTGGAGTCTGAGTTGTTCTTTTGTGCTGTTGTCTGGATAAGTAATATTTGCAAGCACAACATCCACTGCGAGGAATTGATCAGTCACTGTCGCGCTGATATTGAGAACAGTTCCATTCGATTGATTGGAATTTGCAATTGGTCTGAGGGTTGTCACATTCGGCCCAGTAACATCAACAGTGAAATTTGTTCTCTCTGTACTGTTGATATTGCCTGCAGTATCGTTTGCGATGAACGTTACATTATAATATCCTTCGTTCGATGTGTTTCCAAAGCTGAAGTTGTATATTGTTCCAACTGGCACTAACGTAAGCTGCACTACTGAGCCATTCGGGAAGGTGACGTTTGCTCTGACTGTATCCACAGCAATATTATCAGTGACGTTTGCACTAATATTCACAATGCTGTTTGTCGCAGTAAAATTATTCGCGACAGGTCGGACATTATTCACGACAGGATTTCTCGCGTCAATAGTGAAGTTTGTTTTCTGCGTTGTGTTGAGATTTCCCGCAGTGTCATTCGCAATGAACGTGATGTTATAGGTACCTTCCTGGAATGTGGTGTTTCCAAAGCTGAAATTATAGATGTTGCCCACTTTTATCAAGCGGAGTTGTTCTTTTGTGCTGTTGTCTGGATAAGTAATATTCGCAAGCACTACATCCACGGTGAGGAATTGATCAGTCACATTTGCGCTGACATTAACGACTGTCCCATTTCGAATGAATGTATTTGCCAGTGGGCTGACAATCGTCACATTCGGTCCAGTAACATCAACAGTGAAATTGGTTCTTTCTGTACTGTTGATATTGCCTACTGTGTCGTTTGCAATGAAGGTGATGTTATAATATCCTTCATTCGATGTATTTCCAAAGCTGAAATTGTATATTGTCCCAACTGGCACTAACGTAAGCTGTACTACTGATCCATTAGGGAAGGTGACGTTTGCTCTGACTGTATCCACTCCAACGCCGTTGGTGACATTGGCACTGATATTCACAACGCTGTTTGTCGCGGTGAAATTATTTGCGACAGGTCGAACATTATTCACGATAGGATTCCTAATATCAATAGTGAAGTTTGTTTTTTGCGTTGTGTTGAGATTTCCCGCAGTGTCATTCGCAATGAACGTGATGTTATAGGTACCTTCCTGGAATGTGGTATTTCCAAAGCTGAAATTATAGATGTTGCCCACTTTTGCCAAGCGGAGCTGTTCTTTTGTGCTGTTGTCTGGATAAGTAATATTCGCGAGCACAACATCCACGGTGAGGAATTGATCAGTCACATTTGCACTGATGTTTATGACTGTGCCATTTCGAATGAAGGTATTTGCAATTGGCCTGATTCCGGTAACATTCGGCCCAGTAACGTCAACAGTGAAATTTGTTCTCTCTGTGCTATTGATATTATTTGATGTATCATTCGCGATGAATGTTACATTATAGTATCCTTCATTTGACGTATTTCCAAAACTGAAGTTGTATATTGTTCCAACTGGCACTAACGTAAGCTGCACTACTGATCCATTCGGGAAGGTGACATTTGCTCTAACTGTATCAACTGCAACATTATCAGTGACATTGGCACTAATATTGACGACGCTGTTTGTTGCGGTAAAATTGTTCGCAACAGGTCGCACATTATTCACTGCAGGCCTCGTATTATCACCAGCAGTCACTGTAAAATTAGTCCTTTCTGTTGCATTAATGTTCCTATGCATACTGGTATCATTCGCAATAATAGTGACATTGAATATTCCTGCATCATTTGTATTTGTAAACGTCAAATTAAAGAGATGCGGTGTTGCAGCTGTTATATTTGTCATTCTAAATTGCACCACTGTCCCGTTTGCATGAGTGATATTCGCGAGCACCACATCTACTCTGATATTATCTGTCACATTTACTGTAATATTCACTGTTTGTCCAGTGCTGACTGTGCTTGGATTGACTGCCAATGCAGTGACATTTGGCGCAGGATCAAATCTATCCCAATCAAACATAGCATCCTCTTGAGCTGCATTGAGTGTTTGTGTTGTGCCTTCCATAGTTGCAGGAGTGATATTTTTCATATCAGTTCCATTCCAAAGAATGACGCTCAAGTCTTCTAAAATATCCTCTACAACAATCATGATCTCATCAGTCGTAGGATGCGGCGTGAAGCGCATTGAGCCAATATCATCTGCTGCGAATATGACTGTTTCCGGCGCGCCAACAAGTGTAGTGGTAGACCAATTATTTGGTTTTGTAAAGTTAAAATGCGATACTTGTAATAAGTTCGCGTCAATATACCCAAACTTCGCGACTGTTCCACTTGGATTCCACGCGCAGTCGACGTTCACGTTATTTGCCGCGTTTATTTCTGCTGCATTATCTTCAGTTGGCGGGCTTGCTAAGAAATCCGTTCCATTCCACATTCTGACGTTAATATCAGCGCCTGAATCTTCGAAGATAACACCAATATAGTCAGAGGTAAGATCAGAACACAGTCTTGCTCCTGTAATAGCTTGCCCAGCGACGAATATTTCAGCATCGCTCCACGTTGTTGTCGCACGTGTATAATTTCTAAAATGAAGATTTGTTCCTACACCGTACACAAGTAAACCATCTCCACTATTATGTTCCCACGCAAACTCAAAATGCTGCGTTGTCCCTGATGCTGTCGCAGTGGATATTGTTCTATTGGAAGCAGGAACGAAATCAGTGCCGTTCCACATAATTGCCCAGAGCGTGATCGTGCTGTTGTGCGCGAGAAGCATAATCTCATCAGAGCCCATCTTTGGAACAAGTTTCACCCAATTCACCGCTCCTGAAATATTCGTGTTCAATGTTTGTTCCGCACTATAGTTGGAACCATTCCAGATTCTGAAATGGAGAATTCTATTTATAGTCGTATCGTTTTCATAGACAATCAATACATCCCCTGAAATATCTTCTACTGCAATATCAAATCCTCTTGTTGCTGCGTCGGGAACATTTGTACTGACTTCCAAAAGATTTGTCCAGTTTCGTGAGCTATTGACAATTTGAATATTCACATCGTTGACTGTATCTTCTGCGCCAACAATGATTTCGTCCCGCTCATGGTTTGCTCTGGTAACAACCCATTGCATAGCGCCACCATTGTCGTTTGTATTTGTTAGTTCTGGAGTAAAATTTTTGTTGGTATCATTCCAAACTCGATATCGCGGTGTTTGAATAGTTGTTTCTGCATATGCAAGTAACCCGTTTGCAGTTGTTGTATTGATAGGAGAATCATCATGGATATAATCAAACGTGATAAATGAGTTCACAGTTGGATCGACATCTGTTGTGGTATCGCTTGGATCATGATAATATTTTACCATCTTAAAGTCAAAGATATCAGTAGGCTGTGTCAAATTGGAAACAAGGATATACTGGAGTTCTGCACCTACAAGCATTCCAGATCTTCCTACTCTATGTGTTGTTCCTGCTTCATATATTTCAAAATACGCATAGGTGCTATTGCTCGTTGCATAGATATCAATATACCTTCCTTCTGTTAAATTTTCCGCAAAGGTGACTCGTACTATTTCTCCAGCATAGATCGGCTCACTCCATACTCCATCTGTTTCATTGATCTGTGTATAGATATTGGAAATAAACGTATAATTTCCATCCAAATGCATCGCGTCTGTCGCGACAATTTCTCCAAAGCCTGGATCATCAGGTGTTAAAGTAAAAGTATATGTCTCGCCAGGGACAAGGTTTTCTTGGAACAATGTCCATGTTCCTTCACAGGTTTGTTCGCTGAAGTTCCACTCTTTACATTTGTAGAGACTTGTTCCTGTCGCAGTAACTGTTACTGTCGCTTCTGTAAAAGGCAATGCGCTTGGATCAATCGCGTACACATTTGCCCAAACTGTATTTGTAACAGGCGTCTCTAGAGGTGTTGGAGGGGTATCGATTTGCAGGCTAGCAAGTGTTGTTTCCGCATCACTTGCAACAGAAAGTTCTAGATCAGCGAAGGTGATTGTTTGTATATTGGTTTCAACAGTCGCGTCAAACGTCACTTCTACTTCATATGGTTCTGTTGTTGTTGTTGAGATTCCTAGATTTGTTTTCTTTGCTTTGCCTTTCACTGTAATCGTGCTTTCTACTTTCTGGCCTTTCGCATCTTTGATTCCTGCGTCTTCTTTGTTTTCATTACTGTTTGTCGTTGTTTGTTTTTCTGTATTCTCTGTTTCTGTACTCTTTGTTTCCGCAGTTTCTTTTTGTTGAGCAACTGCTTTAATCATTTCAATAATATCTTTTGCTGTTGTTTTGTCATTACTATCTTCTTCACTAAACGCGATAACACGCAACGCAAAGAGCATGAACACTACTAAAAACAAGATTGCCACTATTTTCACTTCACTTTTCTTGTTCATTGTTCTGTCCATTTTTGCAATGATGCCTCTTTTATTTCTGTTCCAATTCCTTTTTTTATTTCCTTTCTCGTTGTACTTGTTCTGAATTGTTTTGTCTTCTCTTCTGTTGTTTCTTTTTCTAATTGATTCTCTAACTGTCTTTCTAACTGATTCCCTAACTGATTTTCTAATTCTTGACGTATTTCCTGATCTATTTTCTGTCCTAGTTCTTGGTTTAATTCTCGACTTATTTCTTGTCCTAGTTCTTGGTCTATTTCCTGACTTATTTCTTTCAGAAGTTCTCGTTCATTCATCTGGTCAACATCTTTTGTTTCTACGACAGCGTGTGGTGTGGTTTTTTCTAAGAAATTCGTATAGCTGCCTTTTTTCGTCCAGAGATGAGATCCCGTAACTTCCAAACGATCAATCTTTCCTTTGATCTGCAGCTCTAAACATTGCTGCTGAACGGTATGCCAAGAACATGATAATTTGAGAGTGAGCTGTCTGGTAGAAATCGGATATTCTTCTGTCTGAATAAAATTCAGGATTTGTTCCCGAACTGCTTTATTCTTGCGAGTGATGACCACACCTCTTTTTTTAAATACCTTAATAGCTTTCGCTACTCGCAAAACCAAATAATAATTTTGGTATAAAACCCACCACCAAAATAGAAGCTTTTTCTGCACAAACTGATATTTAAACCTTTGCAATTCGCACAAAGCATTGTTTGTTACTTTGTTTCATGATTTGTAGAAATATTTGTACGAAGGTTCGCAATTTCTGTTAGTATTGGTGAGTAGTTTTGATTTTTTTGATGTTTTGTCACTATCAAAACATAGGATATTTTAGTTTTTCACCAAATTACATGAGACTTAAGATTTTTTTCGTTCATACTCATCAAAATACTCTTCTCTTAAGATATCCATTTGACGCATGATTGGCATTTCTAGTCCGCGTTCTTCCAGAATATCAAGTCTTTCACCAATCCATGTAATCCACACTTTTCTGTCAGATCTTTTTATTTGCATCTTCAACTCATCTAAAATGACATTCCAGTTTAGTCCTCTCTGCGCTAAGGCAATGCAATCCGAGAGATCCCCTTCCCGTTCTGTAAATGTTTTGAACAGAAAAACATCTTCATGGGAGCACAAAGAAATTGTAAGATATTTCATTTCAGTAATTTTTTCCGCTCGTTCTCGCATTGTATCTGAAAGTGCAAATCCATCGCAAACTGTTCTTAAAAATAAATCAATTCTGAAATCATCTCTAACAAATATCTGGCTGAGATTCATTCGCTTGTATTCAATAGTAGGCAGCCTTGTCTGGAATTTTAGTTTTTTGAGTGTATTTTCAGCTGCCATAAACTCTTGATGAGTATTTACTACAACATCAATATCTTTTGTCGCAGGCTTTATTCCATGATAGAGAAGCATAGCTCCCCCTATTACAATGAAATGAACTTTTTCAGACATATTATTGTTGATTTCCTCAAATAATTGGTAGAGTTCTTCAAATTTTGATATCATACAGTTCCGCCTTCTCTTTTATTTCTTCTAATCGAGGATAGCCTGACAGGCGCTTTCCTTCAAAAATATTCTTAATATTGTCTAAAATAATATGCTTTATTCCTTGGAGTTCCTTCTTGTATTTGATATAAAAAAGCGCTATAAAGATAATATATCTTATTTCCTGCTCTTTCTCAGCGATATATAGCGAATGCATAAATATTTGCTTCTTGGTGAGTTTCTTTTTTGGTAAATAGTAATATTCTTTAAGAGGAAGAATTTTTATTCCATACAGGCCATAAACAGAAAAAGCAGTTATTGTCGCTTCGACTCGCTCTTTGTTTGAAAAGAGTATTTCTCTCTCATTTTTATAGTAGATTGTTGAATTCCCTGGAACTCTGTCATCAGTAATTTCTTGATCTTTTTTCAATTCTTTCAAAAAGTCTATTGCTTTTGCCCACAATTTTTCATTAAGGCCATATTTATTATCAATTTTTCTTATTAAGCTCATTGCTCTTCCCTGTTTTATTTTCTTAAAAATCTGCGCTCTTTTTATCCCTGATGTTTTTATGAGCTCGGAGATATTCTTGGGTTCTAAAAGAGATATTAAAAGCTCTATTCCTGAATCAGAGAATGGATCTACCAAAGAAGGGAAATCACCCAAAAGTTGTACTAATAAACTCCCTACCGTACTTTTTAGAATAATGTATGTGCCATCAGAACGCTCAATAAGCCCTCGTTCTATAAGATTCTGCCCGCTTCTGTATATTTGAACCTTACTTTTCTTAAGAGCCAAAGCTATATTTTTGATATCTCTGTTGCCATCTGCTATCTCTCTTAGTATTTCTAATTCCCCTTTTGAAAGTCTCATAAGTATACTAAAATGTAACTAATATATAAATATTTTGCATTTTAGTGGACTTTCTTAAATTTAGAAGAAACAATGCAGCGCCTGAAGAAAATAATTTTTCTTAAAAAAGAGTATTTTGAGAAATTGTATGGAGGAAAGTAAAATAGATCACGAACACGCGTCTTAGGTTTGTTTCCAAAGCTTTTATTAATTCTTACTTGCTCTTATTTCCCATGGGTTTCAAAACAGAATTCAACTGGATCCTCAAGCTCAAACCAGAACAAGGGCTTAATGAACATAAACTTGTAGATGGGCAAACATATTCCTTCAGCAAAGAGGAATATAGGGTTTATCCAATGGGAATTCCGATCGATCTCATCAACAGCAATTGGGAAGCGCTTGCGAAAGTGGAGATTGTTTCTTCGACAACTGCTTCTGGGAAAACCTTAGGGCAGTATAAAGTTCTTCGACTATTTTCTCCTGAAGAAAAAGAACTTGCGACAAAATACTGGCGCAATAATCTTGAAATCATGAAAGGAGAAAAAATTATTGATTTTTCAAAAGTGAAGGTGAGTTAAGATTAAGATTCTATTCTCTTCACACTCTATTCGCCTTACTGCTTTGGAATCCCCATGTATTTTTAAATAAAAACATTTTAATAATAAATGGATGAATTGTGATGGAGGACTTTACTTATAGTGTATTTATTGGAAAAGTACAGGCGAAAGATGAAAACTATCGAGAAAAAACAAACCGTGCTTCAGGAATTGTTTGGAGCACTTCTATTTGAGAAATCAACAGAGCAACTTATAAAAGAAACACGAAAAGAGTTGGAAAGCAAAGGGATAAAATAAGATGTCTAAAATGATTCTTACTCTCCTTGTCACAATATTTATAAATAATCCACTCTCATCTTTATCCCATGACAAACGAGATAGGCGCATATTCTTTCCAAACTGTCGAAAACGACATGCTCGCATTCTGGAAACAAAACTCCATCTATCCACAGGCAAAATCCAAAAATAAAGGCGGAAAAAAATGGTATTTCCTCGATGGACCGCCTTATACTTCTGGCAAAATTCACCTTGGCACTGCATGGAACAAATCTTTGAAAGACATGATCCTACGCTACAAACGCATGAGCGGATTTGATGTCTGGGATAGAGCAGGCTACGACATGCACGGATTACCGACAGAAAACAAAGTCCAAGCTTCTCTGAACATCACCTCTAAAGAAGGAATCGAGGAATATGGCGTTGATAAATTCGTTCAGCAATGCGAAGAATGGTCTCTCACCCACATGAAACTCATGAACGAACAGTTCAAACAGATTGGTGTTTGGATGGACTTTGACAATCCGTATATGCCGATCACCCAGGAATTTATCGAAGGTGAATGGTGGCTTATCAAAAAAGCGCACGAGAAAAACCGTTTGTATGAAGGCGCACGACCAATGACGTGGTGCGCAAGCTGTGAAACAGCTGTCGCAAAACACGAGCTGGAATACGAAAAGACAAAAGATATTTCCATCTACGTTAAATTTCCGGTTGAGGGAGAAGAAAATACATTCCTCATCATTTGGACGACAACGCCGTGGACTATTCCTTTCAACCTTGCGATCATGGTGCATCCTGACTTCCAGTATGTCAAAGCACACGTCGAAAATGAAACCTGGATTGTCGCAAAAGATCTTAGCCAACCATTTATTGAAGGAATCTGCAAAAAAGTATTTACTATCACTGAAGAATTTCCGGGTAAGAAACTTGAGGGAATGCGTTATCTGCATCCATTGCACAGAGACATTCCGCACTTTGCTCAAATCAAACTTGAAGCAAAAAATACGCACACTGTTGTGTTGAGCAATGAGTTTGTCGAGTTGAGTAGTGGGACTGGTCTTGTTCATTGCGCGCCTGGTTGTGGTCCACAAGATTATGAAGTGGGTATTCGAAACAAACTTCCCGCATTCAACACTGTTGATGGAACAGGAACATTTCCTAAATCCATGAACGCTTTTGCTGGATTGAAAGCAAAAACTGATGATCTTGAATTTATCAAAGCACTTGCTGCAGTCGACGCACTTGCCGCGAAACAAAAAATCGAACATGAATATCCGCATTGTTGGCGATGTCATAAACCAATTATCTTCAAAGCAACAACACAATGGTTCTTCAAAGTAGAGGATCTTAAAGAACAAATGATTGCAGACAACAAAAAAATTACTTGGGTTCCTGACGCTGCGTTTAATGCATTCGATAGTTGGTTGCACAATCTTCGCGACAACTCTATCAGTAAACAGCGATACTGGGGAACACCACTGCCAATCTGGCGCTGTAATAAATGTGATAATTACATTGTTCTTGGCACTGTCAAAGAAATTGAAGAAAAGTCAGGACAAAAAGTGGAAAATCTTCACAAACCTTGGATTGATAGTATTACAATCCCTTGTAGTTGCGGTGGAAAAAAACATCGTGTTCCTGATATTCTTGATGTCTGGGTTGACGCAGGCTGCGCAAGCTGGAACTGTTTGGATTATCCTAATAAAACAGAACATTTTGAAGATTTTTTCCCTGCAGACTTTATTATTGAAGGTAAAGATCAAATCAGGGGATGGTTTAATCTTCTTATGGTTGCTTCTACTTTGACTATGAATAAACCAAGCTTCAAAGCAGTTTATATGCACGGATTTGTTCAGGATGCACTCGGCAGAAAAATGTCTAAGAGTCTTGGTAACTATATTTTGCCAGAAGAAGTTATCAGCAAATATGGCGCTGACACCCTTCGTTATTATATGATCGGTGGCGCAAATCCTGCTGTTGATATTAATTATAATTTTGAAGATATGAATTTGAAGTACAGAAATCTTGGTGTTCTTTGGAATGTTCATAAATACATTCTTGATCACGCAGCAAACAATGATCTCAAGCCTCGGCCGCTTTCTAAAAAGGCACTTGATCTCGAGGAGAGATATATTTTATCATTGGCAAACAGCACAGTGAAACACGTGACACAGCTTCTTGATACCTACGCGCTTAACGAAGTTCCGCTTGCAATTGAGCATTTGTTTTTGCAGTTTTCTAGAACATACATTCAATCTGTTCGTGACAAAGCATCTTCAGGAACTCCTGGGGAAAAACAAATGGTACTTGATGTTCTCTCTGATGTATTTATGAACATTTTGAAGCTTTTTGCTCCTGTTGCGCCATTCATCACAGAACAAATGTATTTGGATTTTAAATTTGCATTTTCTTTGCCTGAATCGAGTATCCATCTTTTTGCGTGGCCAACAGCAGAGGAGCATTTTATTGATACACATTTAGAGCAGAGCATGGCAATTAGTCAAGATACTATTCAATCTATTCTCAACGCACGCGAGAAAATAAAGTTAGGTGTTCGATGGCCTGTGCATGCAGCGACGCTTGTGACGACGGACAAACATGTTGTTGCGGCAGTTGATGCAATGAAAGATATGATTCTTTTACAGACTAATGTCAAAACATTGCATGTGGAACAATCCTTCAATGAAGCTTCGATAACACTTGAGCCAAATAATCGTGTTATTGGTCAGCAGTTTAAACAATTAAGTCCACATGTTGTTGCGTATCTTCAAAAAGCAGATCCAAAACTCTTTATGTTCGCGCTTGACAAAGAAGGAAAAGTTTGTGTGACTCTCGATGGACAACAGGTTTGTCTCACCAAAGATCATATTATTGTTAAGATGCATGCTCCTGAACATTTGATTTCTGGTGACTATAAGTATGGTCAGTTGTATATTGATTCCACACGAACTCCGGAACTTGATCATGAAGGATATGCACGTGAGATCATGCGTCGTATTCAGGATCTGCGAAAGACTATGGGTCTTGTTCGCAAAGACAGAGTCCAGGTGCATTTGGTCGTTGATGTGGAATTGGAAAAAGGTCTCTCTGTTTGGGAAAATGAGATTAAAACAAAATGCGGCATTACAGATTTAGTCTTTTCTCAGGATGATTTACCGCTTGAACATAAAGTAGTTGAAGAAATTAAGGGGAAGAATGTTGTTGTTTATGCGGGAAGTGTTTGAGGGTTTGTTTTTTTATAGGATTTCTTTACTTATTTACTTGTTATCTATTTTTCTAGAGAAATTACAGAAAAATACCCCAAAGCACCACGTGGTGCTTTGGGTCCCCCTGACAGTAACGTGTTGTGGGTGCGTGTATTTTCTTTTCTTGCTTATTGGTTTAATCCATTCCCTGAAGAACTGAGTGATTTTTATTAAAAAGTGGGCAAAAAGCTCGACCTTTAGTCACTGAATAAATTGCCTACAATACGCCCACTTTTTAATTCCACAGACGCGCTAATGGAGTTTATTGGCTCAATAACATTGGCGCGTCTGTGTTATAAATCTAAGCCCCTTTCTTTCCATAATGGGAATAACAGAAAGTCTCGATCAAGTAACTGAAAATGCATATCAATTATGTGTTGTCAATTCAATGCCTGTTTCACAACGACTTTTTCGTGGTTCTATATTTACCGTTCTTGCAGGAATTACTTCTTTCCTTCGACCATTTGTTACTGAACACTTTGAAGTAGAAGGATTCGATGCAGTTATCCGTGGAGAACACACACTACGTCCTCCTTATCTCTTGCTTGCACAACACAATACATGGAATGATATCATTAATCTCCCTCCTCTTTGGTTTTCTTTTCCACAAGGGCATCATTTTACAGGGCCGACCAGAACAAATTATTTTCCTGAACATCCAAGACTCAATGCATTTATTGATGCAATGACGCGAACATTATTCTTTCACGTGTATCGCACTGCTGTTGATGGAAGAGAATCACTTGGAGAAGTGCAACGAATGCAGGAGGCAAATAAGAGAACACGTGATGATGTATTGAAACTTTATCAACAGCGTATAAACATTGCCCTTGCACCAGAAGGAACAACAAAAGGCAATGGAAGAATTTCTTCTCTTCGTTCTGGCGCATATTATTATTCTCATTTTGAAACACCGGAAGGAGATTATGTTGTTCCTTGTGTTCCATTCGGAATGACCTATGATTTTTTGAGTGGCAGTGGAAAAGAGGGGAAAAGAAAACATCGTGTATTTGCTCGCGTTGGTCAGCCATTCTTCTATGCTCCTGTTCTAAAAGAAGAAGGAGAAGACTCAGATACCTACAAACAGCGAGACAAAGTTGCTTTTAATCAGCAAATCTATGATGCATTCATTGATTTGAATACTATCACTGCTGCACAACTTGGTGCAGTGCTTTTTTATGACAAACTCGCTCGAGGAGAACGAAGCATGACTTTTGGTGGATTTTTTCCTGCACTCTGCGCAACTGTGGATACATTAAAAGAAATTGATGGCGTACGATTTGATCCTGCACTTCTTGATCAGGAGAGAAGGCATGAACTTATTTATCGACTTTATGGTGCACTTCTCCAAGAAGGATATTTGGTCCATAATAATGGCAATGAAACTCTTTGTCAGCATCGCGCATTACAAGAGCCAGCTTCACTTGAGAGATACAAACAAGAGAATATTCTGTTATATACATATAACAAAATTGCAGAAGTGATGGAACAAAGGCCTGCGATTAGAGATGTAATAAAAAAAATGTGTTGAATTTACAGACAAAACATTAATCGCCTAATCTGGAAAAGTATCTTCATATCATTATTATTTTATAATAATAAAAAATATTTGAAGATACTTAGCGGTGCTAGTGCGTGTTTTTGCTTGAGCTATTCAAAGAAGTTATTGAAAAGAGTAAGGGATTATTCCAGCATTAGCATAAATCATTTAAACTTCTTTTTTATAATTACTCTTATGGACGCATTTTATCATCTCTACGAAGGATTTCACATGTTTCAAAGAAGACTGCATGTTGCAGTACATGGAATTCCCCAATACAAAGGAGATCCAACAGCAATTTGTAAGAGTATCACTAAAGACTGTTGGAATGGCACATTCTTCCAAGTGAGCACAGGTCATTTTTCTCTCTTTTACATGCGCGACTTTGGGATGTGCGTTGAGGCGCTTCTCAAGTTAGGCTACAAAAAAGAAGTGGAAAAGACATTGCAGTTCGCATTATGCGTCTATAGCAGGGAAAATAGAGTGACGACGACGATTACAAAAAATGGAAAGGTATTTGATGTGTTTTCTTATGCGCCAGACAGTCTTGCATTTTTGCTGTATAGTCTTCGTGTTTCCAAGAACAAAGAATTGGTTGAAATTTATAGACCATTTTTGGAACTCCAGATTTCTCATTTCTACAATACTGTTGTTGATGAGGAAACAGCGCTTGTGCAGAAAGAAAGAAATTTTTCTTCTATCAAAGATCATGCAAAACGATCTGTCAGTTGTTATGATTCCTGCTGCATTGCTGTTGTTGCACGAGAGGCAGAAACATTAGGGTTGAGGAATCCGTTTGAAGATAACAATAATGGTCATAATACTTATAAAAAAATACAGGAAAAAATAAAACAAACCTTCTGGACAGGCGATTATTTTGTGGACTGTGAAGCAAGCAAGATTATTACAGGCGACGCAAACACTTTTCCGTATTGGTTTGGGATATTCACAGACAAAAAAATGATACAAAAAAGCATTGCAGCGATTCAGAAAGAGAAATTAGATCAGCCATTTCCTTTGAAATATACTTCTTTTGTTCCAGCAAATTTTTTCTTTCCTTTGAAACTTGTTGCGCCAAATTATGAAGGCAACAGCATTTGGATGCATCTTGGATTATGTTATCTTGATGTTGTTGCTTCTGTTGATAAAAAACTGGCGAAGAAGTATGTTGCTTTGTATGGGCAGAATATTGAGGAACATAAGAATTTCCTTGAACTCTTTTCTGCAGATGGCTCTGTGTACAAGACACCTTTTTATCATGCTGATGCGGGGATGCTTTGGGCAAGTAAGTGGTTGGTATTACAGAATCATCTCAAAAAATAAATTTCTTATATATCCATTTCCATTTTTAATGTATATCTCTTTTATTCCGATTGTTTCTAATTGTGTAAGCAATTTCTGTTCTGCATTGTTTGATACAGCAATGTCATGTTTTGTAAACAGACTTTTCTTTCCAAGAGCAAAAGAAAGCGCTTTCACTTTCTTCAGAACTCCCCTTATCTTTTGTTTGTTCTCATTCTCTTTTGCATAAAGTTCCAATTGTTGGTGCGAAAATGCAAGATGCCTCTTTTCATCAGGAAGAATTTGTTCTAGTACATTTTTGACAGGATCATCTCCATGCTCATAAAGATATTCTCCTGCAGTTAATGCAATATTTTCAATCACTGCTGATATTGCCATACACTTCACCCAATCTTTTTCTTTCACACATTCCCAGGCAATACCAAAAAGTCCTTGAAAGAGTGCATTAAATCCTTCTGGTTTGATATTATACTCATGTAAAATGCTGTGAAACAACCTATCATGTTTCTGTTCGTCTTGCTCCCAATATCCACAGAATATTTTTTCATGTTGTCCTGGAGCGAATTCTGGAAGCGCATGAATAAGCTTTGCGCCATCATTCTCACCAAAATAGAACTGTTGGACTATTGCTGCTATTTCTTGTTTTGGGATCATACTTCTTCTTTGTTTTTTCTCTTTAAAAAATTTCTCCAAAATCTTTTTAAAATAGGCTCCTTTTTTCTTTTTTATGGAAAGAAAAGCTGTTTTTAAAGTGCCAAACGGTAAACTTCTTAAAGTCACTGCTGACATTGATGATACTGTTCTTGTTTCTGTGCAAATCACTGGTGACTTTTTTGTCTATCCAGAGGAGTCAATAATCCAGCTTGAGCAGCTTCTTCGCTACCACCCCTTGGAGAAGGATCTTTTATTGTATATGATTGACGGATTCTTTAAACAAAACAACGTGGAACTTTTTGGAGTTACAGCAGAAGCTATTTGTGATGCAATTATGCAATGTTCTATGCAATCAGGTGATAAACATGTCTAAACATCAAATCCGATTGCTCCTCACTGACTTTAACAGCGGTTCATGGAACATGGCTGTTGATGAAGCTGTTCTTGAAGCTGTTTCAGCAGGTCAGCAGCTTCCAACACTTCGGCTTTATGGATGGTCTCCATCTGCAGTGACTATAGGGTATTTTCAGTCATTGCATGAAGAAATTGACGCTGAAGTTTGCAAAAAAAATGTTGTTCCTGTTATTCGTCGGATTACTGGTGGTGGCGCAGTCTATCATGACAAAGAAATAACCTATAGTTTTATTATTCCTGAAACTCATGGCCTGGTTGTCAAGGATATTCTTGCGTCATACAAACAGATTAGTCAAGGGGTTATTGAGGGACTTAAAGAATTTGGCCTGGATGTACAATTTGTTCCTCTTAATGATCTTATTATAGCTGGTAGGAAAGTTTCTGGAAATGCACAGACACGAAAACAAAAGACTATTTTGCAGCACGGCACGGTCCTGCTTGATGTTGATGTTCGCAAAATGTTTTCTCTCCTTAAAGTCAGCGATGAAAAAATACGTGACAAACTTATTACCAATGTTGAAGAACGAGTGACTTCTCTCAAACAGCAGCTTGGGAAAGAAGTTTCATTTGTTGATGTTCAGAATGCACTGATTACTGGATTTGCTCACGCATTTGATGCAGCGTTTGTTGTTACTACGCTTTCTCCTGAAGAGCAAAAGCGTGCATTGATTATTGAACAGGAGAAATACGCGAATGAGCAATGGAATGCGATGAGATAAATCCATGAAACAAAAAATATGCAAAAGCTTTGATGGAATTGATCTTTACTATGTTATTAATAGAATGAATAACGCTCCATTTCTTGTTTTTATTCATGGCGCCGGTAGTAATCATACAGTCTACAAACCATTTTTTTCTGCATTTGAAAAAAGAAATTTTATTGCTATTGATATTCGTAATCATGGGAAGAGTGGGCGAACATCGCTCGATGCTGTGACAATAAAAAATATTGCAAAGGATATTGCTTCTGTTCTTGCTGCTGAGCACGTTCATGATGTTATTCTTATTGGTAATAGTTTAGGCGCTTCTGTTGCATTGGAATTTTACAAAAATAATCGCAAAAAAGTTCATAAAATGATTTTGTTCACTCTTTTTTCGAGAAGATATGTCCGCTATTCCACGTTTTTGAAAGGTTTGGCAACTCTTGCATACATTCTTGTTCGACCTTTTTCTGGACGACGAAAGTTACAGTTTCAGGATTACCATAAATATCAAAAAAGACCCATTTGGTATTACCCTTATTTAGATATTCGCGGTACTCCTTTTGGAACAGTCATGAAACTTGTTCGTGAACTTTTTGCAACACCTGTCTATCTTAATACAGTTACTGTGCCGACGCAGATATTCTTGTCCACTGCAGATTGGAGCACAAAGAATGAATTGATCAAAAGTGATTGTAAGGCAAACGCTTTTTTGTCTGTTGTCGAGATGGATGCAAATCATGTTGTATTGACTCGTGAGCATGAAGATGTTCTTAAGAAAATATCAGCTTTTCTGACTGATTAAGTATTCTTTCTTTTTAATTATTTTCTTCTTAATTATTCTTTTTTTTCTCTTCCGCTTTGGACACTTCTTATGATTTTTCCAAGCAGTGTTCTTGGAAGGAGCCATCCCATTCTTGCAATAATCTTGTTTTTTATTCCAGGAATCGCAATGACTGGTTTTCCTTTCTGGATTACTCTAAAACCATATGCCGCGACTTCTTCTGCGGTGACCATTCGCTCTTCATTCTCTGCTTTTTCCTGAAATCCTGCTGCATCTTGAAATCCTGTTTTGGTCATGCCCGGGCATAGCGCAATAACTTTTACTCCAGTTCCTTCTAGATCATTTGCAAGCGCTTCTGACAACGAGAGAACATATGCTTTTGTCGCGTAATAAACACTCATCAATGGGCCTGGCAAAAATGCTGCGACTGAAGAAACATTCATGATTGTTCCTGATTTTCTTGTGATCATGTCTTGCCCAAAAAGTTTTGCGAGCGCTGTTAATGCTGTGATATTTACTTGAATCATCGCAGCTTCTTTCTCCCAACTTGTTTTGTAGAATGAGCCATACTCCCCAAATCCTGCGTTATTGATGAGAATGTCAATGGAAATGTTTTCTTTTTTTAGTTCATTGTAAATTTCTTCAGGCGCTTTTGGATTGCTGAGGTCTTTTATGATTACCATTACCTTTGTGTTGGATTGTTGTTCGCATTTCTTTTTTATATTATTTAATTCTTTTTCTCTTCGTGCAACAAGAATTAAGGAATAGTTGTTTTTTGCGAATATCTCTGCGAATGCTGCACCAATGCCACTTGACGCACCTGTAATGAGGGCTGTTTTTGTTTGCATGATGGATGAATTATTATCTTCTTTATATGTTTTGTTTTGAAAATTGTTGTTAAATTCTTTCGGATAAACTGAAAATTTCTGGTGTTTTTGCGACTTTTTGCAGAAACCTAGTTAAACAAGTAAATTTCTCTTCAATGCATGGATTACAAAATACTGTTTGGTGCGATCGCAGTTATCATTGCATTTTCAGGGTATATTCCTTATTTTAGAGACCTCTTTTCAGGAAAAGCAAAGCCACACGCGTTTTCCTGGTTTTTTTGGTCATTACTTTCGATTATCACTTTTGCTGCACAAGTGACGCGGGGCGCAGGTCCAGGTGCTTGGATAAGCGCATTCTGGTTTGTGTCTAGTTTTGTTATTTTTATTTTTGCACTGCGAAAAGGGGAAAGAAACTTTGTTCTTTTAGATTGGGTAAGTTTTTTTGGAGCACTACTTTCTCTCTTGTTTTGGTATCTCACCAACAGCCCATTACTCACCGTCATTACTATCACTCTCGTTGATTGCATTGCGTTCATCCCAACAATACGAAAATCCTATGCTGCGCCTCATGGGGAAAATGCGACACTGTATCTTTGCAGCAGCATTTCCTATGTTTTTTCCCTTTTTGCAATGAAACAGTACTCTTTCATTACTACCTTTAACCCTGCTCTTCTTGTTCCGATCAATTTTCTTTTTGTTTGCTTCCTTTTCTGGAGAAGGAAGGTTCTTGGGTAGCAAGTGCGTGTTCTTTTCCTTTTGCTTAAACCTTTTACTTTTGCAACAACAAACTATTTATAGAGTGCCATGCGCAATTTTTCCATGACTGTTTCTGTTCTTGCAAAAGAGGTTTTACCACCTAAAAAATTAACGTTTGCACGTATTCAAAGCCCGAGCAGTATCAACACGCACAAACAATGTCCACGAAAATACTATTACAATTATATTGAAAAGATTCCAGGTAAACCAAGCATTCATTTAACACGTGGAAAAGTTGTCCATTCTGTTCTTGAGCATTTTTTCAAGATTGATGTTTCCAAATTGCCTGAAGAGAACTTTATGTTTGTTCTGAAGGTTTTTATCAACGATATGCTGGAACAATATTGGAACAAATCTGCAAATGAATTTAACTCACTAGGCTTGACACGACCACAACTTGATTTTTATCATATTGAAACAAAAGATATGGTCAACAACTGGTACGCGAATTTTCTTCGCAAACTTGCTGTGGAAATGAAAGAGCATTCAACTTCAAACTCATTTCGAAGATTAACCCCTCGCGCAGAAGCGGAATACAAATCACCAACGTATGGTGTGCGCGGTTTTATTGACGCAATCCACGAAAAAGATGGGCAGGTGGTGCTTATGGATTACAAGACGTCAAAATCCGCGAAGGTTTCTCCTGAATATCGGTTGCAGCTCGCTCTTTACGCGATGATGTATCATGAAACACATGCTCGCTTGCCTGACAAAGTTGGTATTGATTTTTTGAAATTTGGCGAACATCACTTGGATGTTGATCAGGAACTCGTTGATCTTGCGAAATTTGAGTCGGAGCTGATTCATATTAATACCGCAACGACAAAAAAAGAAGATTATCCCATGAAACCTGGTCCTCTTTGTAAATATAGTTCAGGACAGTGTGATTATTATACACAATGTTTTGGAAACGCGAGAAGTCAGTATGGTTAGATTCTTTCCATCCCTTCTAACACGAGTTCAGTATTCTCGGGATTTGTTCCAAGAAGATTTTCTTTTGCGAGAATATCAAAGAACTCAAAATATCTAAGGCCTGCAATTTCTGCACTCTCTCTTATTGTTGTTTTTCCTTCTTTATAGCTTTCCAGTGCTTTTTGTCTCTTTAGTCCTTCTGCTGCATAATCAACTAATTTTTTTATTGCTTCTGATCGTGTGATCTTTTGTTCTTTTGAGAGCGTATTAATAAATTCCAACTCTTGATCTGTCAAACGAACATAAACTGCTTCACCCATTTTTTTCACCTGCAAGTATTTTTTCCATTATTTGTACACATATTTGTCTGTTATATCCTGTTTTTATGAGCAAGTCCAACAAAAGGATTGCTTGCGTATTTGTATATTTCTTTCTGTTCCAAAACAAAAACACCATTGCTGCTGCGTTTATTATAGGGATTCCCATTGCAATGCATATCTTCTCTATTTGCCTGTCTTCTGTTGCTAAAAAGCTCTCCTTTTCTTGCGCAAGCGCTATAACACTTGCATCTTCTTTTTTTATTTTAAATTCATGCTCAATTTTCTCTGTATTTTTTGCTGTTATTATTTTTATTTTTTTGTCTTCAATGAACTGCATGACTATTCTTGCATCTCGATACCCTATTTCTATTCCTTCAAAAATCTCATCATATATTTCCTTTGTGGTTATTACTTCAAACTGCTCAACAACTTCTCTGAGCAAACCAATTTTTGTGAAAAATAAACTGGAGCTTGTATTAAGGATGAGCGGTTTCATTACAATTCATTACAAATGTAATTAGTTGTAATATATAAACATTGTGGTTTTCTTTGCCCTTTTCTTTTTCCAAACTCCTTTTACTTTATAAGCAAAACAGAATGTATAAAAACAGATATGCAGTTTTCTTCAATTTATGCCAACTCCAACTGAACCAGCAACAAAACCTGTTGCACCTGAAAGAGAATTCAAATATTATCCAGAAGATTTTGGCAAATTGCCTGCTCATGTCGAACATTTCAATCTCTTCTTTGATGTTTTTGATGACCACACTGTTGTCTCGAGCGATATGACCATGACAGTCGCTGATGATTCGTTGCACACATTTGCTCTAGACGCAAAAAATCTTGAGATTATTGAAGTTGCTCTTTACGATACAGTAAAAGGAAAAGGAGATCATCAAAAAACTGTTACAAAAAAAGCATTGCACTTTCATTATGATAAAGAAGCAGATAAATTGCATGTCACACTTCCTGCGCCGCTCAAAAAAGGAACAGCCTTTACTTTGTTTACGAAAACAATCACCAAGCCAACAAAAAACATTCTTGAAGGACTTTACTACGATGAAACTCCTGAAGGATGTCCTCTGACACAAATCACGCAATGTCAGCAATGGGGATTTCAACGCTTAGTTCCTTGCTTTGATGACATGACCGCGAAATGCACCTACACCACAACCATTGTTGCAGATTCGCGTTACACAAATGTTATTTCCAACGGTGATGTTGCTCCAGAGTATCATCAGAAAGATGGAACTGTGCAGCGAAAAGATGTTGGTCATGGAAGAAATATGATTTGTTATTACAATCATACGACGCCAATGGCACCGTATCTTTTTTTCCTTGGTGTTGGAACATATACAACATTCAAAAGAGAGTTTGAATATCCGCACGGCAAAACGTTCATGCTCGAACTTCTTGCTCCACTTCATGCAGATAAAGAAACTGCGATGCACGCGCTCGAAATTTTGAGTCACGGCATTATGTGGATCTATCTTCACACAGGCGCACACAAATATGACGCAGAGGATATCAAAAACAAAATTTGGGAGCTTGTGAAAAAACGAGACGCGCTCAAGAATGCGAAACAAAAAGGCGACAATCATAAAGAAAAAGAACTTGCTGCTGTTCGCGCAGAATTGAAGGAACTTGTCAAACCTTTGAAGCTTGGTTATGTGTACACTGGAGAAGTGTATCGCGAAATTGGGATGCAGAATTCTAATTTTGGTGGAATGGAGAATGTAGGTAATACGACGATTGTCACGAATAGAATCATGCCGTTTAAGCAAATCAGTGATGATAGTTTTGAATACATGCTTGACGTGAAATGCCATGAGTTTTATCACAATCTTAATGGCAGTGAAGTTACAGGTGTTGATCCGTTTGTTCTCTGGCTTAATGAAGCAGTCACTGTGCACATTGAAACAGAATATAATGCTTCTATTATGGGTGAGGCATACAATCGAATCACTCGTGTGATGACATTACACGCGCCTATGTTTGGAACATTCGCAGAAGATAGCAGTCCTGCTGCAATGCCGATTATTCCAAAAGGATTTAACACGCCAGATGAACTTATTACGGGCATGACGTATGTCAAAGCGCCTGAGTTTGTTAAAATGGTTGAAGTGCTGATGGGCAAAGAAAAATTTGTCCAAGGACTTGCTTTGTATCACTCTCGCTTTAAACATGGAAACGGAAAAACCAATGACCTTCTTGAAGCATTGGAAGAAGTTTCTGGTATGCAGTTTAAAGAAATGGCACAAGGCTGGTTATATCGAACAGGATTTCCTCGTCTTTCTGTCAAAAGTTCGTATGCATCTGGAAAACTCACGCTCACTGTGGAACAAAAAGGATTCGATGAACACGGGCCTTGGCAGTTTCCTTTTGTCTTTTGTCCAGTTGATGCACATGGAAAAGATATGCTCTCTACACAAACGTATTGGATCAAAAAAGAAAAAGAAACGATCTTACTTCCTGTCAAAGAAAAACCTGCGTATGTTTCTGTCAATAGAAATCATACACTTTATGGGATGGTCTCTTTTGATCAATCTGCTGAGCAGCGTAGCCTTCAAGCATTAACAGATAGCGATTTGGTTAATAGATATATGGCGTTTTCTGAAATGCTTGATGACGAAAAAGTAAAACTTGTGAAGGATATTGATGCTTCTGTTTCAGAACAGTTTTTGTCTCTTTACGGAAAAATTCTTCTTGATAATTCTTTAACTCCTGAGGTTAAAACGCAATTTCTTGCAATCACTGAATCTGTTCGTGATGAGCGTGTGAATCATAAGTATAAAGAGATTTACGCTGCGAAAGAAAAATTGCGGAAAGCTGTTGCGTCTCACTACAAAAAAGAACTTCTTAGCCTGTACAAAAAACTTGCTGCAGAGAAATTTACTGGTACTTATATTGAGCAGCAACTTGCAGGAATGAAAAACAGAGATTTGAAGTTACTTTGTCTTGGATTACTTGCATCTTTTGACAACGAAGAAGTTTGGATTATTATCAAAGATCTTTTGAATACAGCGACCAACGCAACGGATAAAAATGCTGCAATGAGTTTGTATATTAATTCTCACGCTCCTGATAAACATACTGTCTTCGTTGGTTTTAAGAAAGAAGCAGAGCAACATTTAGTAAGTTGGGAAAACTTCCTTCGCATTGTGGGAAGCAATAACAGCAGCGATGCGGTTTCTTTGATGAAAGAAATTGAGAAGGATAAAAAGTTTAGAATTGAACAGTCTAATGATCAGCGGGGGTTGTATTTATCTTTTGCAGCAAATCGCAAGAAATCGCTTTTTGATGAGCTTCCTTACTTTGTTGAAATCATTATTCGTATTTCCCAGTTAAATGAATATACGGGCTTTCATTTCCTTTCTGCATTTACTGATTTGGAAAAGATGGATGTTGTTGATCAAATTAGGTTAGTTGAAGCGTTACATACCATCAGGAAAGAGTTGAATAAAAAAGATCATCCGAGTGTGTATAATAACATTGATCGAATTTTGAAGGGTTGTCCGAAAGCTGTAAAGGCGTGGAAGGAAGAGAGGAAATAGTTTGTTTAAAGAAAAATTTATTCTTTCAAAGATTCTTCTGGACATTCTTTGAATTCACAGTTGTTTAACGAATTTCTGCCAACAAAAGAACCATCTGGGCACTCAGAGACATCTGCTGTACAGACTATTTGCTCTAATTCTTCTTTTGTAAAATCTGTTTGAGAACATGAGGTTGTAAATATTAGAATGAGTAAGGTTATGATAATTATTTGTTTCATACTCTTCCATTGATTCTCCTCTTTTTTATAGTTTGTGTATTTTATAGATAGCAAAAAACAACAACAATGGCACAGACGGCCAACTTTTTGGCTTTCTTCTCACTTGTTATGCCAAAAAGCTTGTCCTACTCCGCAAAATTTGCAAGCAAATTTTGCTTCGTCTGGCCATGTTGTTTTTTGCTCACGCTTCTTAAGAATTCTTTTAGGTTTTCTTCCCAAACAACAAACAATATAAACATAGGATTAGTTCCCTATTCTCATGAAAATAGGTGTTATTGGTGGCAGTGGGTTAGGCGATCCTAATCTCTGGGATAACGCAAAAAAAATAAAGGTTTTTACTCCATTCGGCGCACCTTCTGATCTTCTTACTGTCGGTACGTTTCAAGGGGTTGATATTGTTGCATTGCCTCGCCATGGCGCGAATCATACTATCAGACCAACAGAAGTCAATTACCGCGCAAACATCTGGGCAATGAAAGAACTTGGTGTGACGCATATTATCGCTGCAACTGCATGCGGCAGTTTGCGGGAGCACATTAAACCTGGCGATCTTGTTTTTATTGATCAGTTTATTGATAGAACAACAAAACGCGAACAATCATTCTATACGGGACAGACTATCTGTCACATTCCTATGGCTGATCCTTTTTGCGAGAAATTGCGTACCTTGTTTGCTGCTGCTGCGTTGCAGAACAACATTGCGTATCATCCAAAAGGAACAATGGTGACAATTGAAGGTCCACGATTTTCCACACGTGCTGAATCTGAGCTTTTTAGAAGCTGGCATTGCGATGTGATTAATATGACCACCGTTCCAGAAGTTGTTTTGGCTCGCGAAGCAGGAATTTGTTACGCTGCAATCGCGATGTCCACTGATTATGACTGCTGGAAGACAGACGAAGCTCATGTGACATTAGATATGATTCTGAAAACAATGCATGAGAATGCAGAAAAAGTGAAGACGGTTTTGAAAGTGGTGATTCCACAATTACGCGATTGGGATTGTGGTTGTAAAGAAGCGATTAAGACGTCGACGTTTTGAAGGTGAAACAATGGACATCAAATCAAAGATTCGAACAATCCCAAATTTTCCAAAACAAGGAATTATGTTTAGGGATGTCACAACACTCCTCAAAGATCCTGTGGGATTTCGTTACGTCATTGATACATTTGTCCAGCGCTACGCAAACAAAGGGATTGACAAAGTTGTTGGTATTGAAAGCAGAGGATTTATTCTTGCTGGCGCATTAGCGCATCAGCTGAATGTTGGCTTTGTTCCTGTGCGAAAACCAAACAAACTCCCTGCTGAAAAAGATTCTATTGAATATGAATTAGAATATGGCAAAGACAAATTAGAGATTCACACTGACGCAATTAAACATGGTGATGTTATTCTGATTGTTGATGACTTAATTGCAACTGGTGGAACTGCACGCGCGACTGTGGAGCTTGTTGAAAAACAAGGTGGCGCTGTTTTGGAATGCGCGTTTATTGTTGATTTACCAGAACTTGGTGGCGTCAAGAAAGTAGGTAAACCTTGTTATTCGTTAGTTGCGTTTGATGGGCATTGATTTTCCATTGGTATTTGCAGGATGAGATTTGGATCAGGACATATTTGTGTCATTTCTTCTCTTGTTGCATGAGACGCAACTCCTGGAAAATCTCCTTTATTTCCAAGCATATTTGTAATGATTTGAAGATGCAGATGAGGAGCCCAACCTCCATTAATGGATGGGTCTCCTACATACCCAATGCATTCTCCTTTACCGAATTTTTCCCCTTCTCTTAATTCTTTAATTGAATCTATAGTTAGGTGCCCATACAATGTGTAAAATGTTTCCCCTTCAAGTGTATGTTGTAGTATTATTGTTGGTCCGTAATCTCCCACTCCTGCGTTGTCCTTAAAACTGTGCACTGTCGCGTCATAAGGACAAAGTATTGCTGTTCCTGCAGGCACAAACAAATCATTCCCAAGATGGATTGTTCTTCTTTCTGTTCCAGAAAATAGAGCGCTATGATCATAAATACTTCTCTCTTCATTATACCTTCCTACTGCTAACTTTGCTTTTTTCTTTGCAAGCAGATTATTAATGTATGCAGACTGCACGCTTGCGTTAGAAAAATCAAGCTTTGCTACTTCTTGGTTTTCTTTTGATAAATCCAGGATGACTACTGGCGCAGTCTTATATTCAAGCGCAAGCACACTTCCAAAGAGATGCCTGTTTCTTGTTAAAAGAGATGTAATCAAATTCATTTTGCTCTTCCTTGCACATACCATACATTTAAATTTTCATATGGGCCTTGTTCTTCAACTTCATGCGCACCTGAAAGAATGCAATGTTTCTCCAACCTGCCTCCATAGTGGAATCCTAAATTTCTAAATGATTGATTAATCGCACGATGGCATGCTCGCGCTTCTGCATATATCATGTCCACGTCATCTTTTATTTCTTCTATTAAGAGTTGTGTCGCATATGTTACAAGTCCCTTTCCACGGTGCTCTTCTTTTGTCGCCATCTCGCTGAGTTCACAGATTCCAAATTCCCTATGAGATGTTTCCATGTGGCTCATCTCTGCAACTACAATAGACACAATATCTCCTGTTCTTTTTTCTCTGACTGCGTAGACAATGGAATGCTCCACCATTGCCCTAATTGCTTCAGGATTAAGTGAAGTTGTATATGTCGTAAACGCTTCCTGATAGAGCGCCACAAGTGCTCTTTCATCTTTTTCATCAACGCACGTAAGCCGTTGAACACTGTAGTCATTTGAAATGTGTTCGTGAGGATGTATTTTTGCAGCTAAAACTTCAGCAATCATTTTTTTCTCAAGATATTTTGTTGCTTGATCATCTTGCCTCTCTTGCGTATTCTTGCCTAAAAATAGCAGATCAAGCCCTGCATAATTGTCTGATAAAGGAATTCTTGCTTCCTCAAGAATATGCTCCATTCTTTCTCTCACAAAAAACCGCGAGGTCATGCGTGTTGCTCCTGTTTCTTCCATAAAGCATAGAGCGGTCTGTACCATTGCATCAAGATCTTCTCCTGTCTCTTGAACATCAAGACAAAAATATTTGACACGATTGTTATTCTCATCATGATATGGTGCTCCGATTCTTCCTATACTTGGAGGTACATAACATCCATCTGATCCACTCATTTGTTTTTTCATTTTCTTTATTCTATTCTTCGTCTTTACACTTTACTTGTTTTCTCTTTAAACCCAATTCCTTTTTCTGCATCTAATCTTTCAAGAATTGGCGCGTATATTCTCGGAATTGTTGGAATTTGCACTCCCACAATGTCGTTGAGTTTCCCTTCTGCAATCAATCCTGCTGCATACGCTACAGGAAGCCCCACTGTTTGCGCCATTGCACTACCTCCATATGGTGTTCCCTGATAGACAAGCGAGGAATCTATTTTTTCTTTTCCTGTTTCATATTCTGCAATAATGCGATGTTGGAGTAAAACAAGATCTGTTTGTCCTGCTTCGTATTGCATCTTTTCTATCATTAGTCCAACAACTGCATCCAATGCTGTTGTTGTATTCTCAGGAATACTATCTTCAGAAAAAATACCGAGCCACTCTAATTTTCTTATGATTGCAGCATCTTCTCTTATTCCAAGATACGCAGCTGCATATGCTTTTGCATCAACATATTCTTTTTCTCTGTCTGTTTCAAGCCCTTTCAAAAGCGCTGCATATGATTTTCTTCCTTCTATTTTTTTTGTTTCTAAAAGATCCAAGCGTGTCATTGCTTCAAGTGTTTCAGACCATCCTTTGTATCTGATGGTTCCTCGTATGAACGTCTCTACTTCACCTTGAAGTCCGTAGGTATTAATGTATGATACTGAGTCTCTATTATAATATCCTTCGAGGGTACAACCAATTTCAAAACTTTGTCTAAAGACTGTTCCTTCTGCCAGTTCTATCTGTTTTCCATCACGCAAAAACTTTGCAGGATTTTTTGCAGCAAGAAGAACACCCCTCGGACTCCAGCTGAGCTGATAACTCCATGGATTGTTTTCGCTGTTTGAAGGAAGTCCTCCGCAATAGGATTCAAATGATTTTACTTTTCCTCCCCTCGCATGAATATCGTCAAACAATTTCATCGCACTCATATGGTCAATTCCTGGATCAAGTCCACATTCATTAAGAAGAAGCACTCCTGCTTCTTTTGCTCTTGTTTCGAGCGCCTGCATTTGTGGGTTGACATAGCTTGCAGTTACTAATGGTTTTCTCAATGAAACACAGTGTTCTGCAACAGCGCCATGCATTGTTGCAGGAAGAAGACTTATGATGACATCCGCATCTTGTATGAAACCTGCAAGAACGTTATGATCTGCAGCATCTCTTTGATATATTTGTAGATTTGGATGTGCTATTTTTTTTTCTGTTGCTTCAAGAGAGCCATGATTTGCATCAACAAGCGCAACATGATATTTTTGGACAAGCTCATCAACAGCAGGATCTGCAATCATTCCTGCGCCAAAGATAACCACTTTTTTTCTTTTGTCTTCACTCATGTTTTCACCTTTGTTGTTTTAGATTTGCCTAATTGTTCCTGAATACACTTTATTTTCTGAACTAAATTCGTAGACAAGATTTCTTTCTCTTATCCTAAATGTAACTCCTTCTAACGGTCCAAGTTCAGAAATCGCTATTATTGGTTGAAGTTTTTGCTGAAGACCTCCAATATTTGGATCATGGCCAATAAAAAGATGCAACTCACGTTCTTGCGCACCATCTTGCAGTGTGTCATCTTCTGCTTCTTTTGTTTCGCATACTTGTCTTACATATTTCTCGAGCATTTGCATATATCGCGTTGTTCCAGTCTCCATGATTCTTATTTCATTTCTATCAACTGAAGCACCAACATCAGGACGAACCATTGCGTAACATTTTTCTATTGCTTCTTTTCTTGTGCACAGTTTTGCATAATATGCTACAAATGGACTTTCTGGTTCCATTTGTTCAAGTTCTGGTTCAACTTCTGCAGAATACGCCTGAACATATGCTTCAACAGAAGAAACTTCGTGAAAACCTGCACTAATATACGCAGCAGTCTGTTTTGCACGATCCACATTTGAACTAAAGATGCGCAGTCTCTGATATCCTTCCTTTTTTGCGCCAATCCCATATTCATACGCAGCTTTTCTTCCTTCTTCTGTTAAATGATTGGCAAGCTCTTTCTCAGGATGTGTTGCAGGATATTTCGGACCATGCCTAATTATTCTGAATTCTAATGCTTCACTCATTTTCTCTCTCCCTCTGTTTCATATCTCACAAATGGAAATGGAATTACTTCTTTAATTGTTGTCGCACCTGTTAAGAACATCACAAGTCTATCAATCCCTATCCCTAATCCTGCTGTCGGTGGCATCCCATATTCAATTGCTCGACAAAAATATTCATCCATTCTATGTGCTTCTTCATTTCCTGCAACAGCCATCTTCGCCTGCTCTTCAAGAAGTGATCTTTGTAAAATAGGATCGTTTAATTCAGAATATGCATTTCCTATTTCAACACCATAAACAAAAGGCTCAAACCGTTCAACGAGGCGCTTATCTGTCCGATGGCCTTTGCACAGCGGTGTACTCTCTTTAGGATGATCAATCACAAATGTTGGTTGAACCAAATGGTGCTCTCCATATGCTCCAAACAAGATTTGCACCATCTCTCCCCATACAAGACTCCCATAATCTTCTGACTGGATGTATGGTTTTTTTTCATGGTACTTTTGCTGGACACGATCTCTCAATTCTTCTTCTGCCATATTTGCAACATCGAGTCCAGTATATTCTGCGATAATATCAGTCATTGTTCTTCTTGGCCATGGTGTCTTGAAATCAAGATTCTGTTTTCCAATCCCTTTGTTTGGCATGTGATACTCTACCTGAGCAGTTCCGTTAATTGTAGTAAATATTTCTTCCCACATATTCTCTGTTAGTTTCATAAGATCATTATAGTCCCACCATGCTTTGTAACATTCCATCATGGTAAATTCTGGATTGTGCGTTCTGTCTATTCCTTCATTCCTAAAGTTTTTACAAATCGTATAAACACCATCATAAAATCCACCAACAACAAGACGCTTGAGATAGAGCTCAGGAGAAATACTTAGATATGCTTCTATGTTTAATGCGTTAAGATGTGTGACAAATGGCCGTGCTGATGCACCGCCGTAAACAGGTTGCAGCAATGGAGTTTCTACTTCGAGATATCCGTGCCGCTCTAGAATCTGACGCATCAGAGAGATTGCTCTGCTCCTTTTTACAAGAATGTCTCTGCTTCCTCTCTCTAAAAGAAAACGAAGTTCTGGTTGCTTATAACGCATTTCTGTCTCAATGACACTTTCTTTTCCAGCATCTTCTCCACGATATATTCTATCTGGTAATGGACGCAATGATTTTGTTAGTAATTCCCAAGTCTGCGTTTGTACGGTTAGTTCTCCTCGTCTTGTTTTCATGATTGTGCCTTCGACACCAACAATATCTCCACTATCAAGAGATCGCTTCATTCCAAGATATTGCTCTACACCAACAACATCTTTGCGAAGAGAAACCTGCACAACACCATGCTGATCTTGGAGATCAACAAATGTTTGACTTCCCATGCTTCTCATTGCCATGACTCTTCCTGCAATAGAAATTCTCTCTGAAAGTTCTTGTCCAGGTAAGACTCTCTCTTCAAATTCACTTCGTATTGCACCAATAGTATGGGTGGGATTGTAGCAGTAGGGGTATGGATTGATGCCTTCTCTTTGAAGAAGTTCAATTAATTCTTTTCTTTGTTGTATTGTTTCTACATTTGCCATTTTCTTCCTCAAAGATATTTTCTAAATTGCGCAAGATCATCTCTTGTTTGAACAAGATCACGAAGCCCTACTTTCTCAGTAATCCCATTTCCTTTATGGATAATTTTTCCGTCTTTTACCACAAGCCCTTGTTCAGGAAGTTCTGTTCCTTGACTTACTGCACGGATGATAGAAGTGAGATATGGGAATATCATTCCAAAGTACGCTTCTGATGCGGCGCATGCTGTTGTTGTTCCACCTGGTATCATGCCAACTGCATTGTATAAAACACGAACTTCTCCAGGAAGAAATTCTCGTGGGTTCTCAGCATCAAATGTATGCGTTTCTGGACCAACCCAATAATGCATATTTTTATCGCCCCACTTTGATTCAAAAGAATACCGCACTCCTCCTCGTATAGGTTCACCTTCAGTTTCTTGTGTGCTTGAGAAGTCAGGATCGCAGGTATCATCCATAAACACAGCACCTTCTTTCACTGCAAGAATCTGTCGCTTTGTAATCATTCTTGGCTGACCAGGAATCCAGAGACTTCCATTGATAATAGCATCATACTGCCCAATAACAGAAGCAAGCGTCTCTTGATTTGATGTGACGTTTTTATAAATAAGATCAGGCGAAAGTCCAGCTTTCTTGAGTTCATCCTGTGCGCCACTAGAAACCATTCCTCTTGGTCCCCCAATGATTGCAATACGCATACTTTTTTCTAAATCTCCAATCTGTTTGTATGCTTCATTCATTTGTTCTTGTGTTGCACCATCTATTTGAGGTAAGAACTCGAATGGAACAGGAGTAATTCCACGTGATTGATAAGAAAGTTTTATTCCTTCAAGTGCAAGATGCGCACCACCAATTCCGGAGTAATATGCAAGATTAACACCACGAACAAGATTTTGAGGATTTTCTCTTTCTGGAACCCAAATTGTTTCTGGAGAATACGCAGTAACTCCTCCTCTTTGCACCAATGCATTAAGCTGGGGGATCCCCTGACCTTTCTCAACGTGTAAATAAAAGATATTGATTCCATCTTGCAAAACTCCTTCCTCAGGGCGTTGTTTGACATCAACAAGAATATGTGATCTGTCTAACAATTCTGATTTTGTAACAATTTGTGCGCCTGCTCGTACATATGCATCATCGTCATACCCAACACGAAGTCCAGCTCCTTCTTCAACAAGCACTTCAAGTTTTGTTCTATCTCTCCCATTATTCCATGCAGCAGGTTTTAATGTAGAAACATATTGCGGTGGAACTGCAACTCTATTATCTCCTTGTTTCATTGATTTTGCAACACCAAGGTACACTATACCATCTGCACCAATCTCTCGAACCATTTTTCCATCCTCCATTCTTTAGAGCTCTCGCTATTTCGCACCTGCTTTTTTCTGCATTTTCTTAGACTAAATCCTGTGGAGCAAACATGCTTAAGTCCGTCAAGAAATTTTCTTGCAAAAGCGGATCAAGCACTTCAATTTTCTGCGCTTCCACCCCAAAATTTCTGGAAAGTGAGTTGATGAAATCTTTCTGTTCCCCTACATCACGAAATACGCACTCCACTAAAAAGTCAAATCCACTATCTATGCGATAAATTCCATTCATGTTTTTGTGCTGAAGAAGATGCGACTTTAGCGCTTCTTTGTATTCTTGCGATATTTTGATAAGCAGAAAACAATGATTGTAGAATCCTACTCTCTTAAAATCTAACAGGGGGCTGTATTTTTTAATGATGTTCTGTTCATACTCTTTGACTCTCTGATGAATTGTGGAGTGCGGAATATTTGTTTGTTTGCTGATTTCCACAAGACTTTGTCTTGCATCTTTTCTTAATTCAGATATGATGTGGAGATGTTCTTTTCCTAACATTGTCGTATTCCATCCAAAAAATACAGATATTCTCTGCCATGAATTTTGGATGGTATTAGATTAGCACTGAAGAATATAGACTTTTACCAGAGGGTGTGGTGGGTAGTGTGGAGAGGTGTGTATTGATCTTAGTATTTATCTACAAATCGAATCTTATCTCCATTTTTAATAGGTGCGAGAAATTCGGTATTATCCTCTAAAACAAATTTTTCAAATACTTTTTCCTCCCAATACTTACCTTCCCATTCTGTTCCTGAATCAGTTATGTAAGTGCTCTTAACATAAATGCTGCCGCTCTCATCTGTGTTGTGTTCAAACCAAAGACCACTAATAGTGGTTGTTTCTCCGGGAGCTTGTTCCAAATTTCCAAAAAAAGATGCAGGCCTACATGTTAATCTTAAATCTGAATTATATCTTTGTTCATACCAATCAAAAACAAAAAAAGGGTTGCAGGGCTCTCCTTTACTTGTAAACCTAAAACTAAAAATGTCTACTGAAACTTCAAATGGATAAACATCTCTGTATAATTCTATTTCTTCCTTCTGCATTTTCCTCTCAGCATCTACTCTTGTGCTCCATTTGTATGCTTGTTCCTGTTCGTATTGATTTCCTATGGCTCCATAAGCAACAGCAAGTGCAGAGTATATTTTTCCTTCATTAGGATTCAAGACTGCAGCGTTCAGCAACGCAGTAAGCGCATCCTCAAGTGGTTTTGGAGTGTATTGTTCTTTTTTTGTTTTTTTCTTTGATTGTGGAAATTCTTTCCTTTTTTCTTTGTCTAAAGCATATTTTCCTGGGTAATCCGGTTGGTTATTTTGATATTGAAGAAGCCGCGCAATTCCATAGGTATAATATAATTCCGAAAGTTCTTTATTGCTTTCATTCTCTTCGTCTTTTCTTTTTTTCTTTTCTGCTTTTTGATCAGTGCTTTCTGCTTCTTCTATCGCACGAATAGAGCTTTCTAATGCTTCTCCTATGAGGTTTACTTTAATCTTCTTTTCTCCTACGCTTGCTTTAGAGTAAGCCTTGCCTTGTTGGTACATTAAAACTGCAACGCGTGCCTTCAAAGTGTCATCTCCAAGCTCAAATGCTTCTTTTAATCGGCCATCTTTTTCATAAAGTTCCGCAAGCCTTGCATTTGTTTCCTTAATTGCCTCAGGATTATCTTCTTCTACTACAGAGAGTAGTGCATACTTTTTCATGTTCTTAATTGCTTTTTTATATTCTCCTTTCAATTCATAAACCTGAGCGACTCGTAGAAATAGATTTGGATCTGGATTGTAGCTTATTCTTATTGCTTTTTCACATAATACTATTGTTTCTTCTAAATCAGGAAATATAATGTCTGTTGCTCCACCATTTCTTTCGAATAGGATACCTTTATTCAGACTATCTAGAAGGTAAATTTCTTCAATTCCTGCCCTTCTTGCTTCTTTAAGAATGATATTCTCTGTAAGCACTTTTGCATCTCGCATGCAGGTTCTTTCTTTTGCCTTTGCATTTGTTGGATCCAAATTAGAAGCAACTCTGTATAAGAAGCGGGCACTTTCAAAATTAGCTTCTGTTGTACCTCCATTTTTCCTATCCGCTTCCATTTTCTCGGCAAGGTTATATGTCTGTTCTGCAACTTTCGCATCATGCGCAATCCTTTTTTCTTCAAAATACGTTGGAATTTGCCATGCTCCAATGCCAAGTGCTGTTATTGTTGCCATAATTATTGTTCCAATTCTCACCACTCTTAATGTCTCTTGTCTTCGTTCCTTTTCTGCTTTTCTTTCTATTCTTTCTTTTAAATCACTGAGTAAGTACTCTCCATTTTGATATCTCTCTTTAGGATTTGGTTGCAATGCTTTTTCGATTAAGGGTTTGAATATTTCAGGAATTTTTGTTGCATTCCTTATCGTTTGCATCAATTGCGGATAATAGTCAGGCTCACAAATATTTTCCATTATCTTTTTCTTATCTTCTTTTGTGAGTTCTCTTTTCTTTTCTGTCAAGAATGGGTGCTGTAACATAAACACTTCATACATCATTATTCCTAATGAAAATATGTCTGCTGCGTGCGAAAGAGTTCCACTCTGTAATACTTCTGGCGCAGCGTAGCTTCTTGAACCATGTTTTCCACTTCTTTCATTCTTTGGCCAGATTTTTTTTGCCAGTTCAAGATCTCCAAGACGAACTTCACCTATTTTTGTAAGCCAATCTTGACCATAATATCTAAAGATGTCTGGTATGAGAACATTTCCAGGTTTTATGTCTCTGTGGATATACCCTTCTCCATGGAGATACGCAACACCTTCTATAATTTGCTGAAGAATAAGCGGCGCTGGCGCTTGAAGTGCCCATGTTTCATCCTCATCAATTACTAAGTTAATGAATGCTTCTAATGTTAGGCCATCAACATATTCCTCAATAATATATGCTCTTCCATCAGACAAGCTGCCTCTTCCAAAATATCGTATTATGTTTTTATGAGATAATTGTTTTGCCGCATGTCCTTCTTTTTTTGCGAGTCCGACTTCACCATACTCTTCAAGTTGTCCTTTTCTATTAGAACTTTCCATGTCAGTTTCTTTCTTTGTAATCTTTATTGCAACATAACATTCATCTTCTTCATCCCATGCCCTGTATGCAATTCTGCCAGAACCTTCGCCTATTCTGTGAATGATTTTGTAGTTATGAATATCTATTTCAGCACATTCTATTGCTTCTTTAGCACGTGATCCTTCTTGCTTTTTTATTTTATATTCATCTCTTTGAAGCAGCATGATTACTTTTTTTGCATAATCATATCCATTCTCTTCTCTTTTTCTACTCATTCCCCTATCAAGCGGCCTAATGACAGATCGTTGTGAAGTCATTAACAGAAACTTATCTAAATCTTGAAATTCAGCTTCTTCAAGTTCTGGTAATTTTTGAATTTCTCCTATAATATCTTCATTCCATGAACCATTTTCTATTCTTTCATAAATTAGTGGAATTGATTTCTTAAGCCCCTTGCATATTGCGCTCTTTGTGTTATTCATGAATGAAACTATTTCTTCTACTCTTTTTTCAATCTCTTTATCTGAGAAACGGATAAATAAAGGATCATTGTCACCATCTAGTTCGATGTATGTTTTTTTACCTATCTCAGTTAAAGCATTTCTTAAGAGTTCCCTATTCTCATGATCATATATTGTGAGGGAATTAATTCCTGTCTGACAGATTTTAACTGTATCTTGCACTATTTCTCCAAGAAGTGCATCTATAGCTTCAGGATTTTTTGTCTCTTTAAGAGCAGCTCTTCTTTTCTTATATTCTAATTGGTAAAGTCCTTTCTTTTCTTTCTGTTTTTTAACATCTTCTTCAAAATTCCGAACACTATACAATAGATCACAATACGCCTGCCACTGAAAGTCATGCTCAAAAGAAATATCATCAGATGCTGTTGCTTGGTCGAAGAGCGGTCGAATATGATCTTTTACATCATCCTCAATTACTATTTCGTCTAGTGTTTTTTGCATGTTTTCACTTTCTATCTTTCATAGTTTGCTTTTATGCAATGTTCTCTTGCTTCTACTCTCTTAAGATTTTGCAGGACTAGGCACAGATTTTTATTTGACCCAACATGTTGCGGGTTTAATTCAAGAACTGCTTTGTACTCCTGCTCTGCATGGATAAGGTCTCCTGTTGCAACATACGCATTTCCTAGACCGTAATGCGCTTGCCATAATCTGTCTTCAAGTGTTAATGCGATATTGTAATAATGGATTGCTTCTTCATAACTTTTGTTTCTATATGCACTATCTGCGTATTGAGCATATGCTGCTGCACTTTGTTGTTGCTCTAAAGGTACTTGTTGTTTTAGGTCATCTTCTGCTTTTCCTTCTTTTACAATCTTAATCTCATCTTCTCCTTCACTTATTTCTTTTTGAAATATGTTATATACGAAAAATGTCATTACAATTGCTGCACTCATTCCAATCAAGCTTGGTTTTAGTTGTTCCCAAAAATCTTCTCTTGCTATATGCTCTCCAATCATTCTTGCATCAAGGTATCTTTTTTCAGGATCATACTGTAAACACTTTCTTATTATTGATCGATATCTTTCTGGAATGTTTTTATTCCTCTTTATTTTCTTATCTAACTCTCGATATATTGTCGCGTTGCATATGTTTCTTGGAATTTCATCTTTGTTTCTTTTATCATAATCATCAGACGCAAACGGATGCTCTCCTGTAAATAGTTCGTGCATCACAATCCCTAATGAAAAGAGATCTGCACTGTATGACAATCTCTTTTCTAAAAGAACTTCTGGTGCAGTATACATACGAGAGCCATGATTTTCTGTTGAAACAAAACGATGCTTTCCAATAAAAAAATGCGCTCTGCCTCTCCCCATAGGTCTTTCTTCCCAGACTTCTTCTGGTTTATACTTTCCAGGATCTATTCTTTTTACTAGTTCTAAATCACCAAGTTGCACTTTAATGACCGCATCATCTCTGATTGTACATAAAATATTTCCTGGTTTAATATCTCTGTGAACAAAACCATTATTCTGAAGATAGATTATGGCATCTAAAATATCTCTAGCAATTTTTTTACGATCTCCTTTTAATTTCCCTCTCCTTAAGAATTCTTGAAGCGTTATTCCGCCTACATATTCCTCAACAATGTATGCACGTGCATCACTAATTTTTCCTCTCGTAAAATACCGCACTATATTTGGATGTGTTAATGCGCGTGCGGCTGCTCCTTCTCGTTCTGCAAGTCCGTCTTCTCCGTACCGTTCTTCTTGTTCTCTTCTGTTAGAACTATCAATATCAGTTATTTCTTTTGTTACTTTTACTGTTACATAACATTTGTCAGTATTATCCCACGCTTTGTAGGCAACTCTTCCAGAGCCTTCCCCTATTCGTTCAATTATTCTATACGGAACTCTTCTTGTAAGTTCTGCGCATTCTCTTGCTTCTGCAAAACGAGCAATACCTTTTTGTTTTTGTTTATACTCATCAGAGAGAAAAAGAGAAAGAAGATCATCAGTATCTCGAAACCTTTTTTTAGACTCAAGATTGTCAATGAAAAGTGTCATCTCTTCAGCTGATAACTCATCCAATGCATCAATAGATCTGATCATGTTATTTTTGATAATTTCTGGAACATACTCTTGTAACTTTTTAAAGAGATCATCATCTAATTTATTTGCCACATAGACAATTGTTTCAAGTCTTTTGTCAAGTTTTACAGGATCAAGATTAATCCAGCACCCTGTTTCTTCATTTCCTTTTGTATATTCTTCAAATGGATATGCTGTCTGCAATGAAACTTGTCTAATAAGAGTATTATAGCGTGATAATTGTTGGAGTTTTCCTGGAATCATAGGTAAAATATCTTTTTTTAGTCTTTGTATTGCTTCTTCCAAGGAATAATTTTCAGAAAATAGCTCTTCTGTGTAATAAATTACTTTATACGGTCTTGGTTCGTGATCAGTAACATAGGTAGCATTGTGGATGTTTTTGATAAACTTTCCAAATGCATCCAGCAAATCACAATATACCTGCCACTGAAATTCATGCTCAAAAGAAATATCACCAGAAGCAGTCGCCTGTTCGAAGAGCGGTCGAATTCTTTCTTTTACTTCATCTTCAATAATGATGTCGTCGAGATTTTTCATAATTTCACTTCGCAAAATATGAATATAACCCAAAACAACTTCCCACACAACCCGCAAGAACACCTAGGCCAATAAGCATGCTGACGCCGCCCATAATTTTTTCTCGAAGTTCAAAATTTCTTTTACTTTTTTTTGCCAATAGGTCAAGTTCAGCACTGATTTTACTTGCATCCGTGTACCTTTTTTCAGGATCATTGTCTAGGCACTTTAAAATTATTTTTTTATATGTGGTTGGAATAGCATCATTACTTTTGATTTTTTCTTTAAGTCCGGAATAATACTTGGGATCACAAACATTTTTTACAAGTTTAGTGTAAGGCGCTGTGGGACTTTCTGCAAAAGGGTGGTCTCCTGTAAATGCCTCGTACATTACAACGCCTAAGGAAAAAATGTCGCTCCTATAATCAAGAATTCCCTGCTGTAATGCTTCTGGGGCAGTATATGCGCGCGACCCATGTTCAAGTTTTTCATTGTTTTTTTCTACTTTTTTTACAAGCTCTAAATCACCCAGTCGAATGGGACCATCAAACTCATGCCATCCAAAATGGACATCAATTCCACTGTCAGGAATGAGAATATTTGCTGGCTTCACGTCCCGATGAATGTAACCCTTTCCATGCAGATATGCAAGACCACTAATCACATCAGCAAGGATACTTTCTATAATTCCTGAGTAAGAATTGTCACCAAGGTCCCTGAGGAGATAGAGGTCATCTTCTTTTCCTGCAAAACAATGAAATTTGATGACATCTTCCAAGGTACTTCCTTCAATGTATTCCTCAATAGAGTACGCTCGTCCATCGGAGAGTGTCCCACCCCCATAATATCTCGCAATATTTTTGTGTGTAAGCTCCTTCACAATTTCTGCCTCTCGTTCCATCATATTCCCATACTTTTCTTCTACTTTTTTCCTGTTTGAACTTTCATCCCCTCTTTTCTCTATTTTAATGGCAACAAATTTTCTCTCTTGCTGGCTGGCTGCCTTATACACCATTCTTCCACAACCCTCTCCCACCAATTCCCAAATAGTGTACCCTTGAAGAGAAACTGTCGCTTCCAGAGCCAATGCTTTACTAATGATACCTGGCGTCTGAAAACCATGCAGCCATACCGCTTCTTTAACATGTTCCCAAACAGAAGGAGGTGTTTTGTCTTTTTCCAAGCATATGATGCTGTGGTTTCTTCCAAAATAAACTAAGGTCACACTCTTATTAGGATCTCCACTTAAGTACGCAATTCCCGGATGATTGTCTGCTTTGGTAATGATCCGTAAACGCTTCTCATCGAGCTGGTTTATAATCTTAAGATGCTCAGTCAAGAATTGAAGCGTTTCTTCTGGTTCTGGAAGTACCAGCTCTTCTTTTCTTATACTTTCCAGCACCACATAGTCAAGAAAATTGATAATGCCCCATTTCGTTGCTCCCTGCAGGCTCGCCCGGAGTGCTGCTTGCACTCGTGGTGAATACCTTTCTAGTAATTGTATCTCTTTATTGAGTTGCGCAAAAATAGTATCTTTAATCTCATACGAATGTTTAATTGGTGTTGGTCCTCCTGAGGTGATATAATATTGCTTTATATCTTCCAGGACAGTAAAATGACGAATAACTGCATACAACACATCACAATATGCTTGCCATTGCCAATCATACTCAAAAGAAATATCGCCCGATGCAGTTGCTTGCTCGAAGAGCGGTCGAATACGGTCTTTTACCTCATCTTCTAGCACAATATCATCTAAAGACAGGGTAGCCATTTTACTACTGGATAATACTCATGCTCTTATAAATGTTACCGCAAAGTACTTATATTCAATTTCTATTCTTTCTAATATGAAACGGAAAGTTGTCCAGCATGGTAAGAACACGCTTACTATTTCTCTTCCTACAGATTGGGTAAAGCGAAACAAGGTTAAGATTGGAGATGAACTTGAAGTTACTGATAAGCTCACAAAACTAGAAGTAGGCAGAGAAAAAGAAGAAAATTGGAAAGAAATTACTGTTGAGATAAAAGAGCTTAACCCTCATATAATCAAGCGAATTGTTGGAAGTTTGTATAAAAAAGGATATGATGCTATTACTCTTCGATTTTCTGATCCGGCACTTAAACAAAAAGCCGTTGATGCTGTTATGGACTTCCTGGAGATGTGCATTGGACTTGAAATTCTTTCACATGACAAAAAAAATATCCATACTAGAGCGGTTGCATCTTTAAACGGTGAAGAGTTTTCAAATGTCTTACGGCGTTATTTTTTGCTTAGTCTTCAACTTGTTGAGCTATTTTATGAATCTCTACAAAAAAAAGACCCCCTTATCCTTCACAAAGTACTTGACACTGAAAAAAAATTAACAACAATGTATCTTTACTGCACCCGTGTTCTCAACAAAACACAGCATTTATCCAAGGAGCATTTAATCTTATATTACCTCCTTATTGAAAGATTAGAAGAAATATGTGACGAGTATAGAGATATGGCTCTTTATCTCATTGAGAACAAGAATATGAGTTTACAGCCTGCATTCTTGAAAATGCTTGAAGAAGCAAACACGTATTTCCGGCTTGTTTATGAAATGTATTATTCATTTGATGAAAAAAAGGTATGTCAGATCACTGAAAAAAGAGATTATTTTTCAAACCTTCAGAAGACTGTATTCAATAATAAACCTTCATTCGAAATCCCGTTATATCATCATCTTTGCACTGCCCTTGTTAAAATGTATGAAGCAAGTTCCCCTGTCGTTGGATTACACATTGGAAAAAATAACTAAAAAAAGAAAAAACAATAAAATTATGTTGCTTCTTCTTCACTTTCTTCTTGCGAACCTTCTTCTTCCATCATTGGTTGCTCTCCCATAGGAGGCTGTTCTTCAGAACCTTCACTTCCTCCAAAGAATCCTTTGAACTTTTTGAACATGCCTTTAAAGAATCCTTGCTTTGGTTCATCTTGCTTTTCTTCAGATTCTTCACTGCTTTCTTCATCTTCTTCTGATTCGCTGTCTTCTTTTTCTTCTGCACTTTCTTCAGCTTCTTTCAACTCTTCTGCAAGTGCCTGTTCTTCTTCACTCGCTTCTGGGAGTTCTAAGTCGTTATCTGCAATATACTTTTCCAAATCATAAATTCGCTGTTCTAAAACACGTATTTTCTCTTCACACGCAGGCATTCCCTGGCTTACTGCAATTGCCTGTTCGCTTCCTTTTTCGTCTTTGTTGTATTCTTCATCATACTTTTCATCATACTCTTCTTTATTTTCTTCTTCATATTCTTGTCCTTCCATCAATGGAAATGGTTCTCCATTATATTCTTCGTTATACAACATTGGATCATATTGTTCTTTTTGCTCTCCTTCGTATCCTTCCTGACCCATTCCTTTCTCATCGTATCCTTCATACCCTTCCTTGCCTTCATCATAATACTCAGGAGGCATCATACCAGGATCATATGGTTCCATCATTCCCTCTTCCTGCGCCTGCACTGCGAAAATACTTGCAAGCATCATCATATACACGAAAAATAGTACTATTGTTTTTTTCATACTTCCACCTCGGAAATTCCTTTTGAAATTTGTTGAATTCTCCTTCCTTAAATATGTTGCGAAGACTTCAATCGAAATCTTCTCTCAAGATCACATTCTTTGCACTGTTGAGTAGTTCTTTTTCGTTACTACGTTTGTGTTTATATAAATCTTTAAATACTCGTCTCCAATCAGTAACACCTATTGTATTAGTAAGCGAAAGTAAGTTTACTATATGTTTCGCTTACTAGGATAGTAAACGCGAATATCTTTACCTATAATCAATCGCGTTTACTATATTGGAGGTGCTGGTAGTGGCAAAGAAAAAATCAAAGCAATCAAAGAAAGTATCTGTAAAGGGTGTTCCCCGAAATGTTATTGTTGGAGGAATTGTTGTCGTCCTTGTTGTTCTTTTATATTATTTGTTTGCGTCCCAGAGTGGTGCATTTGTTGGGGATGATGAACGTGAAACGTATCTCCCAAGTCAGGAATCTATGACAGAAACTATGCCTGAAGTTGTTGGGCAATCGTATTTTGGATTTATGAAAGCAGGGTATGTTGTTAATGTTATTGTTGGTAGTAACGCGCAACGCATTGAATTCAAATCACTCAATGATGATGGAACTGTTGATATTGTCTTGAACAGAGCATATAATCTTGAAGAAGGCGAAACAGTGTTTGCAGATTATGATTATGATGGTATTGCAGACATCGCAGTCACGCTTGAAGGTGTTGATATGTATGAAAACAGATTTTCTGTTACCATAACTTACTTCACCACAGCTCCTGATGAAATTATTCAGGAATAAATGTTTCGATATCTTTTTATTTTCTTTTCTTTTTTTAGGTGTTCATGATGGTACTTGAAAACATTCTTATTGCATTTTCTTCCCCTGTTCTTTTTCCGCTTGTTGTTCTTGTGACATTACTCTTTATCGGCGTCTTGCATTTCTTTTTCTCTACACGCTATGGCCATGACGCGCAAAAAGATACTCCTGCATTCTTGTATGGTCTTTTTGGGCTTCTTGTCGCGTCTGCGTTTCTTTTTGGCAGTTCTTCTCTCTTTACAGCATTATTTTTAGGAGGATTTCTCGGCGAGGCGGGAGGTTTGTTTTCTGTTACTGTTTACAAACACAAAATACATAAATAGTAAAGAAACAGAAATTCCTCATGAAAAACAAAAAACAGTCTTCGCTTATTGTGATTCTTTGCATTGTCTGCTTTCTTATCATTCTTGTTATTAGTTTCCTTGTATTTCTCAGTAAACCAGGCTATACTGAAAAAGGACGGCCTGGTGAAATAATTTCTGGGCAAAACGATGATGAAACACAAGATAGAGAGGATGGTGAAACTTCAGATGATTCTCCTGGACGAACATATCCGCTTTACTTTTCTGTTATGGTTCACATGGAAGAAGATTGGAATGATGATACTGATGCTGCGTTGTTTCAACGCCATGTTGATATGCTCAACCTCGGTATGGATTTGTTCGACAGCTATAACGCTCAGATGACCATTGAATCCGCAGAGCCATTTGCCAATGCAATACTTGCTTCTGAAAATACCATTCTCGATGATGCACTCGACAGGGGTCATGGAGTTGGCACCCATTGTGGCTCTGTTCGTGCACCAAAACTTCACATTTTAACAGAAGAATATAGAGCAGTGAAAGCATTGGTTGATGAAATTGTTGGTGCTGATGATAACAGAGGCTGCTCTGGTGGTTGGGGAACAGCAGACTATATCATTGGTGCAACAGACGCAGGATTTGGATATTTAGATGGCGTTGTCTATCTTGCATGGCTTGCAATTCCACAGGCAGAAAGACCTGGGCAACTCTCTGATGAAGAGATTCGGTCTGTGTATTATCACGATCCTGTGTTTACAGATATATCTGATCGAATTTATCCGCGATTTGTTACAGATGCAAAAGATTTTAAAGAAGATGACGATGGCCAGTTGGTTTTTTTGGTTGGGGAAACAGGAGAAATCTCCTCATTATATGAGGATAGAAAGACATGCAGCCCCTCATGCGTTCTCACTGAAGATGATTTTGAAGTGATTTATGATCTTATTGAACAGGCAAATGCAATTCATGATACATCAAGAGTCGCACATTTGTATATACACATCCCTGCAAACACTTTCAAAGAAGAAAATCGAGAATTATTGGAAACATGGCTCGCAGAAATGCAAGGGCTTCAGGATGCAGGTAAAATTCAGTGGGCGACGATGGGAGAAGTGTATGATGCGAAATTGAGCGAGCGAGAGTGATTCTTTTGAACGACACTGCAAAAATGCTCATCATTGGTGGAATTGTTCTTGTTGTAGTAGGACTTTTTTGGCAATTTGGAAGCAAATACTTGCCTTTAGGAAAATTGCCCGGTGATATTTCCATTGAGAAAGAGAATTTTAAATTTTATTTTCCTATCACCACATCCATTGTGATTAGCTTGATTTTAAGTGTGTTTTATTTAGTGTATAAACTCATTTTTCGTTAGACCTATTCTTTTTTCCTGACTAACTCCACTACTGCTTCACAATGATTCGTCTGCGGAAATAAATCAAACAGTGCCGCACTCTTTACTTCGTATTTCATGAACTTTTTGACATCTTTTCCTAATTGTGGTGTGTTGCAAGAAATGTAAATAATTACTTCTGGTTGAAGTTCAATAAGTTGCTGGATCGTTTTCATGTCCATGCCGCTTCTTGGCGGATCTGTGATGACATACAATGGCTTATTGATTTTTATTCTTCGCAGATGTGTTGCGTCAAGGCACAATGCAATTGCATTTTTAATGTTGTTTTCTGCTACGTTTATTTTTGCAGCATCAATACCCCCTTGAAATCCTTCAATGATTGTGGTGTGTTTGAAAAGCTCTGCGTTTATGATGCCAAACGTTCCAACGCCTGCATAAAGATCAAGAAGATACGCGTCTTTTGTATTATATTTTTTCAATATGTTGTGGACATAGTTGTGCATTTTTTCTGTCATTGCAGTGTTGTTCTGGAAGAATCCTTGGATGGAATAGTTGAACATTTTATTCATGATCTGCTGTTTGAGCATGTCTTTTCCTTTGATGATGATATAATCGCTGGAAATGCTCTCTTCTTCATCAGGAATAACATATGTGATGAGAATATTTTCTGCTCTTGTTTGTTTTGCGAATTGTTTTATTTGTTCTATCGCTTCTGTAATTCTTGCTGCTTCGCTGTTGAGGACAAAAGAAATAGAAGATTCTATGCTGCTATTCTGCGGTGCTCTGATAACTGCATACCTAAATGTTCCATTTTTCTTTTTGCTATCAAACGCATCTATTGGTGCTTTGAAAAAAACTCTTAGTTCTTTTAGAAGTTGATTGATTGTTTCGTTTGCAATAACACATTGTTCTATATCAATCCGCTTTCCAGGATCTTGCTGTCGAAATCCTATGCCGTTCTCGAAGAAGAGGAAATCCATCCTGTTTCTGTAAAAATACTCTTTGTCTGTGAATATTTCTATTTGATCATATTTTATTGCATGCTTCAGTGTGTTCTTTTTGTTTTCTAATTGGATGTTGTAATCAATATGCTGAGTAGCACATCCATTGCAAATGTTGAAGTAGGGACAGAGAGGGATTGCCATTCTATGAATTATAATGACTCGATTTATGAATGTTGTTCTCAATTGGGTCGCAATTTTTATAAATCAACTTTTGGTTCTTTCATGAATGTCAGAAAAAAGACTTCGTTTGCGGACATTATCTGATTTTTGGACAGACGATAAGGCTCTTCTCATTGCTTCTGGTGCTCCTTTTGAACCAGCATGGGAAAGTTCTGTTCCTACACAATCGGATCTTGAAGCCATTGCCAAAGCATATATCGCATCTCATTCTGATGATTCTCCTGACTTTGTTCTGACACAGAATGCTCTGCAAGAAGTAGTTGCGCGGCTTTCTCAAGAAGTTAGTTCTCTTTGGCAGGATAGACTTACAGAAATTCCACAAGTATCCATTCTTTCTTCTGCTGATTATCAATTGGAGTTTAATAAATTATCCAAAGAAATGTGTGATCATTTAGGTATAGAAGTAGATGATGCGCAAGAGCCTCTTTGCCCTCCTTCTGTTTCTTTATTTCCTCATGAAGGACGTCTTCTAGTTTCTGATGTTTGTTCTCTTCCTGCTCGTTCTGATAATACTTATGTCGTATCTCATACTCCTTGGAAAAGGAACCATCTTGAATACTATCTTGCTCAAGCACTTGCTACTTCTTTATATGCGCAAATTCGTGGCGATTGGAAAAATCCTGATTCTATTTCTCTTAATTCTCTCTCTTGTGATTCCCATTATATTCTTTCTGCGATGCTTCTTTATGGTTCTGAAACACTTGCTCGCTCTTCTCATCCTGAATGGGGGTTGCACGCTGTTTACGATAAAGTATTTGACTTTTATGCAAACTCTGATGCATTGCCGTTGTACAGATTTGTTGACGCGTATGTTCGTTCTGTTGGAAAATCCTTGGCACAATTAGCGATGATCAGTGGCTTTCACTTTCAACCAAAAGAAGGGTCACTTGAAGTGCTCTTTACTAAAAAACACCCATTCCATGAGATGCGTGTTCGTTATTTTAAAGAAGGAAGAGAAGCGTTTTCTTAGTGATTGTATACTTAACTTCTTTAAACAAAAAACTTGAAAAATTAAATAAAAATTAAATAAATAAACTAATTCAAACATTCCTGCTTGAGTATTTCTGCCATATCTGTTCTTTCCCAGGTAAAGTCAGCATCGTTTCTTCCAAAGTGTCCGTACGCTGCTGTCTTCTGGTAGATAGGACGTCGTAATTGCAATGTTTCAATAATCCATTTCGGTGTTAATGGGAAATGCTTATTGACCGCTGCGACAATCTTTTCTTCTGAAACTTTTGCTGTTCCAAAACAGTCGACATTCACTGATGTTGGTCGTGCAACACCAATCGCATAACTGAGCTGGACTTCGCATTTGTCTGCTAATCCTGCTGCAACAATATTCTTCGCGACATATCGCGCCGCATATGCACCCGATCTGTCCACTTTTGATGGATCTTTTCCAGAGAATGCGCCACCACCATGTCGGCCTACTCCGCCGTATGTGTCAACAATTATTTTTCGTCCTGTGACTCCAGTATCTCCTTCTGGTCCGCCAATCACGAATTTTCCTGTTGCGTTGATGTGCAATTTTGTTGACGCGTCCATATATTGTGCACATACTGGTTTGATTACTTTTTCTGTGATTTCCTGCTTCAATACTTCTTCACTTACATCATCTGAGTGTTGACATGCAATAACAATTGCTGTAATTCTTTTTGGAACATTATCGTGATATTCGACGCTGACTTGTGATTTACCATCTGGACCGATGTTTTTGATTAATCCTGATTTTCTCATGAACGCAAGTTTTTCTGTCAATCGATGTGCTAAAATAATTGGCAATGGCATAAGTTCAGGTGTTTCTCTGCACGCAAAGCCGTACATCATTCCTTGATCTCCTGCGCCCTGTTCTTTTCCTGATTTTTCATCGACACCCTGCGCAATATCTGCACTCTGGCCGTGGATTGAGACTAATACACCCGCGTCTTCGCAGTCAATACCAAACTCAGGATCTGTGTAGCCAATCTCTTTAAGCTTTCTTCTCACTATTCGTTGGACGTCTGCAAAACCAGTGGTAGTTACTTCTCCAGCAACGACAACTAAACCAGTTGTGGTCATTGTTTCTACAGCGACTCTGCTGTAGGGATCTTGTGCGATTAAACTGTCGAGAATTGCGTCACTGATTTGATCGCAAATTTTATCTGGATGTCCTTCTGTTACTGATTCACTTGTTACATAGGTGATTTTTGTCATTGTTTTTCCCTCCAATGTGATTTATTGCTGTTGAAAGTGCGTTTTCTTATAAAGGTACTTGAAAGAATTATTCTGATTGGAATAAAAGGGGGTGTTATGATATTAAAATGGAAGCTAGCATTCTTGATGCTCTTCCTAATCGCCACTCGTCACTTTATGTATCTTCATATATTTTTGAAATGAGAATTTAATAAGTAAATAATTGAAGATACTTTTTGCGTTGCTGGTGCGTGTGTGGTATTTGCTTGGCGATTGTTGTTTTGTGGGTGCATGCGCAAACATTGTTCATAACCTTTATTAATCTTCTCATCTCTCTTTACGAAATGAGAAATCGTTCTCTTGAAGTAACTGTACAAACGTATCTTGCTCGAGTTGAAGCTCTTGAACAAGAGAATGAGTGCGTATCACAATGTCATTTTACTCATATTGCAAGAAACCTTCTTCAGGAGATGTACGCTCCTGAAGTTCATGAACGCGCAAAAGCATCGCTTGATATTTATCTTTCTTTGATTGACGAATTCCCTGCTTTTAGACAAGCTGAAATTTGTTCACAAATCAGTCTTTTTCCTGATGCTTCAGAAGACTATGTTTCTTATGCAGTCCAACGATTACGTGGATAAACTTTACATTTTGTAAACTCTTTTTCTACTAGTTTTATAAACCAAAAACGCAAACTCTTTCTCATGCTCACGAAAACCAAAAGATATTTATATCCTGTAAGATTATTCTTACTTGGTGATACTATGGAAATTGCAATAACAAAAATGAGCTCAAAAGGTCAAATCGTCATCCCTGCCGAAATGCGGGAAGATATACAGGAAGGAGACAAATTAATCATCATAAAGAATGATCATCAGTTGATCATGAAAAAAGCAAACAAACTCGATAAGAACTTCGCAGAGGACATTGAATTCGCACGGCGAACTGAAGCAGCATGGAAGCGCATTGAACAAGGCAAAGGAGTGAAAATGGACTTTGATAAATTCATAGCGGAGATGAAAAAGTGGTAAATGTCATCTTTGATCCAGATTTTAAAAAAGATTTTGAGAAGATTAAGAATAAAGATATCAAGGAACAAATTATTAAACAAATTACTAAGATTAAAGAAAATCCAGAGATTGGAAAGTCCATGCGTTATGAGAGAAGAGGAACGAGGGAGCTTTATGTTGGTTCTTCTCGGCTTTCCTATGTTTTTGAAGGAGACACTGTATTCATTTTAGCAATTTACCATAAAGATGAGCAGTGACTTACGCCCCAACAACATCTTTCTTTTCTGTAATTCTCTTCCACGCAAATCCAAGAACAACGAGATACGCAACATAACTGAAGACTTCTAACAACGAAGGATTTCCATTATATCCAAACAAACCTTTCATGAATTCTCCTATTAATCCCTTCTCATGCAACGCAGGATAACTGCCATCAGGATTTAATGCAGGGTTAATATCCCAGACATGTTCGATAATAATCGGTAATACTCCTGCTTCTTCAAATTCATGAACTCCGTGCGCAACTAATCCTGCTGCAAACAATAAAAGCAAAACACTGGTGACTGTAAAATATTTTTTTAATGGAACGCGAACTGCTGCGACAAAAATCAAATATCCTAAGACTACTGCTGCTGCAATTCCTAAAATACTTCCTACTAATGTATTTTCTCCTGTCGCAATCGCCGCTGCATTCAAAAAAATAACTGTTTCAATGCCTTCTCTTAACACTGCGAGGAAGACTAATAAAAATAAATCAAATCGTTGCGCTGTGGAAAGATGCACTGCAACCTGCGCTTCCAACTTTTCTGCGATCTTGCCTTGCTTCATCATCCACAAAATCATTGTCGTGAGCATGACAGCGCCAAGAAGCATTGTTATTCCTTCAAAGATTTGCTCTGCTGTTCCTTCAAAGCCACCAGCAAGGGTGTTGAACAGGATTGCGCCAATAACGCTTGCGACAAGCCCTGCGACAAGTCCCACATAAACAACAGGATTATATTTTGTTTCTTTTGTTTTTGTTAAATAACTGAGAATGATGCCCACAATTAAAGCAACTTCTAATGTCTCTCGGAACGTGATAATGAATTCAGATAACATGCGTTTTTGGTTTTATCACTTATTTATATGTGTTGTGAATTTCACGTGAGATTAGAATCATTATATTCAGGTATTGTAAAAAATAACAACAACATTGGCAGCAGACGGTCAAAATTCTGTTGCCAGAATTTTGCCCTACTCGCCACCCCGAAGGGGGCAACCCCCGGCTCGCCTGCGCCATGTTGTTATTTTTTGCTTTGAATTTACAAAGTATTTTATAATAAAACAACAAGAACATACTAAAAATCTATCTCGAGGTGTGAAATATGATAACTCCAACAATAAATTATTTTGCTGTTATTGCAGCAGTAATTGCAAACCAAGCAATCGGCTTTACATGGTACGGACCACTTTTTGGTAAACTGTGGAGAGGATTAAGCGGCATTAGCGAAAAACAAGCTGCTGAACAGAAGAAAAAAGGAATGGGATCAACATTCGCGATTGCTGCTCTCGGATCTTTTGTGATGGCATTCGTTCTCGCGCATTTTGTTGATTATGTCGAAGCAACAACAATTGGTGGAGCAGTATCGCTCGCATTCTGGTTGTGGCTTGGATTTATCGCAACTGTTTTAGTTGGTGGTGTGCTTTGGGAAGGAAAGTCCTGGAAGTTATTTGGCTTAAACAGCGCATATTACCTTGTCGTTCTTTCTGTCATGGCAAGTATCTTGTCAGTTTGGGTTTAATTTCTTATTTTTTTTCATTTTTCTTCTAATTATTCTTATCCGACTTATTCTTTCAGTGGGTTTTAAAAAGAGATACATCTTTTTTTGTTTCTTATGGCCCTTGAAAATTTATTTGAGACTGCAGTAACACAAGCGGATGTTGTAGGTTTACCTTCTCGAACTTTTGGAGAACGTACATCCAAACCAGCAGGATACCTTATTGTTGGCCTTCACACGCGCGATTTCCTCGATATTACTGTTTATCATGTTCGCTCGATTACAGAGCTTACAAGGCCTGATAATGGTGCATATCATGACAATGGCGTTGTTCATGCAGTTCTTCAACTTGATTTTACTCCTCATGCTTTGCTTAGTCGGGAATTCTATTTTGCTTCTGCACAATCTGAAGCAGCAATTCGCAGGCAACTTCATCTTAGTCAAAGTTGTGGGTATTCTCTTCCGTATGATCTCCAAACACTGACTACTACTGCTACAGACCATGATGCAACTGTTTCTGTTCCTTCTCAAGAGCTCGCAAGACATCACACTTATTTTCGTGGAAGAAAAGTAGACTATGTTCGTAGAAAAAAAGAAGATGCATTAGTTCTTCCTTGTCCTACATTGTATTATACTCCTTCTCTTCCTGAAGCACAAGAAGGAGTTCGGTTGTTGAAAGAACAGGCTTTAGAATTTCGTTGAAAAAAACTAAATCTTTTTCTCTTCATCTACTCTGTAAACATAGACTCTCTTAAATGAAGAGTTGGTCATTGCAAAGGCATTTCGATGTGCAGAAATTGAGGCATTCATAATTGTTTCTCCTGTAAATCTTGGTGGATAACAAACATGTTCTAGTTCTAATCGATTAGGAGGCGGAGAAAAAGCTGTAGGGATTATTTCTGTTGTCTCTGTTTTATATCTTGGTCTAAAAATACAAAGCATTGGCAGTTCAAATTTTTTAAGATGTGCTTGCGCAACCATAAAATTATCTCCAAACGAGAATTTTGAGAGCGGAGAGGTAACTCCATACGATTTTTTAGCTCGCGCGTATTCTTCTATCATCTCTTTTGGTTCTTGTCCTGTACTTCCAAATCCCTTATACAAGCTCATTCCATTCCCTCGTGGAAAAAAGAGCTGTCCTTTGTGTACATCTAAACGAAGAGTGTAATCTGCTCCTGTACTTCTCATACGACTTATTGGATATTTTCCTTCATACACGATTTTAATCTTAACTTCTTCTTCTACCCATTGTCCAATATATCGATAAGAAGCATGACGATCAGACATACTTACTATAACATTACCGTCACGAAGAACGACATCATGAATTAGATTCCTTCCTTGATGTTCTGTGGAGCACTTTGCATCAGAAACATTTTTTCCTTCAAACCGTTTTGGTTTTGTTAGATTAAATCTTCTGAGAACCATATCTCCGTTTGCGACAAACGCATACCCATCAGTAACTGCCATATTTGGGAAAACTTGAAGGTCTCCAAGCATCATGTTATGTCTTCCAAGATCACAATCCTCAAGCCAAAGTTTCCATTGGTTTGTTTTTTGACCTTCTGTAAACTCATGAAGTTCTCCTTTTTCATCAAGAACATACAATCTTCCATCATCAGCATACCGTAAACATGTGGGCTTATGCTCAAAAGAAAGAATTGCTTCTAATGTAAATGGAGCTTTATCTGCTCGATTGATGTGCTTTAATTTTTCTTTTGTTTCTGCATATCTTTTTTGAGAAGAGCGATAATGACCATCCATAAAATTTGTTTCACCATGTCCAGATCTTGGATCAAGATCGTTTATAATTGCTGCAATCATTTGTCCTGTTTCTGGGCCTATTGCATCAAACTCAAAGGTGCCCATATACTGGAGAAAAATATCAGGAGTAATACCCCGTTGCTTCATAATGTCAAGTACTTTTGTTGTTTTAAAACTTTCAGGTTCTCTCCAATCAATTACATGAATTCCATAAGGTCCCTGCGCAAAAAGAAATGGAGAGAGCGTACAAAGCTCGTCTATCGGCATGTTTGCAAGCACATTCCATCCGTTTTTGAATTCAAAAACACCATGTCCCAGATCATATGCTCTTTGATATCCATCATTGTCTCCTTCTTCTACAGCAGGTCTTGGACGTAGTGGAAAATAACGAGAAAATGCTGCAAATGTCTGCCTATCAAGATATGCTTTTTCATCATCAAAAGGATACGTTTGCATCTCTTAACGAAACAGAAGTTGATTTAAAAATATTGTTCCTAATTTAAACTATTGTTCAAGTTCATAATTACTTTACACATTTAAACTATCGTATCGTCTTCATTATCTTACTCGCTATTGTCACATCACCAAAATGCGATGCAATCACTTTAAGTGTGTGTTTGTGTGTTTTCTGAGAAAATGTGTACGTTAAATCATCACAAAATAAAATCTTATAGTCCCTAAACATCGCGCTTCTCGCAGTTGATTCACAACAGACTTCTGTCATTGTTCCAGTAATGATAAGTGTGTTTATTTTTTTGCTTCTCAAAATGTTGTCGAGTTTCGTGTCATAGAATGCATCATACCGTGTTTTGTTTATTACTGTGTCATTTTTCTCTGGTTTAAGTACATCATAAATCTGCCAACCACGGGTTTCTTTCCGCAGTCCTCCTCTTTTTAGCTCTGGAAATAATCTTGCTTCGATTGGGTTTTGTTTTGGATCATAACAATGTCTTGTGTAGATGATTGTTGCTCCTTTTTCCCTGCAGAAATCAATAAACGCTTTGTAAGAATTTAGATTCTTCCGTATTTTTGGTACTTCAAAGATCGCACCTTCTTCCACAAAATCATTCTGCATGTCTATTATCAGAAGCGCTGTTTGTTTTGGATTGATCATGCCTACTTTCTTTGGATGTAACTATAAATACTTTTGCCTCACTCTTCTAGTAGCTTTTTTAATTCTCCAGAATTAGCAAGTTGTAAGGTAATATCACAACCTCCGATAAATTTTCCATTGATATAGAGCTGAGGAATAGTCGGCCAATTTGCGTACTCTTTTATTCCTTGCCGGATATCTTCATTCTCCAGCACATCAAATGAGCCGAAATCAACATGGAGACTCTTTAGCAGTTCTCCTACTTTTAGAGAAAAGCCACACTGCGGCGCATCCGGCGTTCCTTTCATAAACAAGAAAACTTTCTTGGATTGAATCATGTCTTCTATTCTTTTCTTTAGATCTTCATTCATTGCTCTTTCCTCAGTTCTTCTATTTTCTCTTCTTCTTTTGTTTCTAGTGCTAATGCGTGCACTTCTTGTTTGAGCTCTTCTTTGAGCGCGTTATATACCATCCTGTGCTGTTCAAGGAGGGATTTGCCTGAAAACTCTTTATAGGTAACAATTGCCTTGAGATGCACACCATCTTTTCGCGGATCAAGGATTTCCACTTTTGAGCCAGGTAATTCCTGTTCTATTTTCTGCTGTATCTCCTGCGGTGTCATAGATGATTGTATGGATAACCTGTTTATAAAATGTTATCAACATATCTTTCATAATTTCTTCTCCTCTTTTTTTACGTGAAAGAATCCTTTTATCGTTGCAATTGTTGCATTATACTGTGCTTTTATGCGCTCTTTTGTGAGATCCACGTGATGATGGAAATCATTTTCACGTTCTTTCTTTTTTTCTTCAGCTTTCTTTTTGTACTCCTGGATGTACTTCTTTGCTTCTGCGGATGGTACAACCAATGCTTGAATTGTTGCGAATATAATTGCTAATGCGATGTAGAGAATCAATGCAGCAGTTAATGTGATTCTGTTGATTTGAAATTCTCCAATAACGAGCACTGTAGTGACTACAGCACTGACATTCACTGGAATTGTTGATGAAACAAAAAAGGAAATATGCTTGGGTAATATGTGAAAGAAATTTGAAATAGCAAGGACGAGTGACCATAGACCAAGCGCATAGATGAGGAGGATTGTTGCTGTATTTCCTGCAAAATTCCATTCCTGGAATACCGCAGCTCCCTGTGTTTCGTACATAAAACGAAACAACGCTGTAGTAACCCATAATAGCGAGATGGTGTTGCCAAACGCAGTGTTCCAGCCTAACTCTTCTGTTTTATATCGTCCAAAATAGAGTTCGAGAAAAAATGCGATTCCTAATAATGGAAGAATTGTCCAGAGGATTTCTGGGTTTGTTAAAGGAGTGTAGACAATCTCTTTTAATGTTGGAAAAATACCCTGCGAAAAATAGTTTACAATGTCTGTTCCTGTGATGACCATTGTTTTTTATTATTTCTTGATCTTTAAATTATTTCCGCTTTAGTTCCTTCTGAAAGAGCTGGAGTTAATTTAGAATTAGGAGAAAATAAATTAGTTAGCTATTAGTTTTTCTCATAAACTTATTCTAACCTTTATAATTTGGGTTAAAATCTACCATCCATTCAATACCGAATTTGTCCCTAAACATACCGAAGTACGAACCCTCAGGACTGTCTTCGGGAGGTACTTCAATAGTGCCACCTGCTGAAAGTCCCTTAAATATTTTGTCGGCTTCTTTACGGCTATCCGCGCTAATAAATATTTTTGACCTATTTTCATTTTCATTTGTTCTTCCCATACTTCCAGGAACGTCATTGGCCATTAGAATGCTTTTGCCAATAGGCAACGCAATGTGCATAATCTTATTTGCCTCTTTTTCTGCTACGGGGAATTCAGGGCTAGCTAGGTCTTTGAAACGAATAACTTTTGTAAACTTACCGCCAAAAACTGATTTGTAAAAATTGAATGCTTCTTCGGCATTTCCATTGAAATTAATGTGAGGATTGATTGTTGTCATATTTTTTCACCTTAATGAACATATTTTTAATATATATAAACTTATTTAAAATCCTAATGGTGACGCTAACTTAACAGCTCACTGTGTTCAAAAAAACAAACTTTATATAGAATGAAAAGCAATAACGCGCATTCAACCAGTATTAGGGGTGAGCGCATGTACTTTTTCGATGATGAAGATGAATGGTAATTTTTCTTGTTATTCTTTTTTTCTTTTTCTTATCCTTCTACAACAGTAGCTGCGCCATATAATGCGCCTTTTGTTGCATAGCTCCAGATCTTTTGTCCCGTTGCACTATTCAATGCATAAACACTTTTATCTGCAGAAGTAACGTAAAGCATATCCTCATATAATGTGACGCCGCCAAATATTTTCCCGCCTGTTTTGAATTCCCAGACAACCAGTCCTGTTGCTTTATCAAGCGCATACACTTTGTTATTTTGTGCACCAAAATAAACATACTTATCATCAACTTCTGCATAGCCAGTCATTTCTGCACCCACTTGGAATCCCCAGACTTGTTTGCCATCTTTGCTTACTGCGTAGAAAAATCCGTCACTGCTACCGAAATAAATAATTCCTTTGCTGTCTACAATAGGTGTTGTTCGAATACTTTTTCCAGTTTTGAAACTCCAGACAGCAACACCCTGATTGTAGTTGAGTTTGAATAACGTCCTTCCTGACGCAACATAAATCGCATCTGTTGTGACTGCAGGATCAGCCCAGATTTGCGTTTTATCTGCTGCAGTAAATATCCATTTTGGTTTTAGCGTTGTGATATCCAATGCAACTAAAGAACCAACTTTCAAATATTCGTTGACAAAATACGCAATGCTATCAGTGAGAACAACACCAGATTTTATGTTGTTTCCAGTGTATGCTACTGTTTTTGTTCCTGAACTGATTGCGTACATGCCTACTATTCCAGTGTTATCTCCTGCCAACACATCTGTACCCCTTACTGCAACACTGCCAAGAATTTTTCCTGTATCTGCATGCCAGATTTCTGAACCATCCTTACGGTTAATTGCATAGAGCTCACCTTCTGCTGTGCCAACATACACTGCATCGCTTGTTGTTGTTACTTTTGCTTTAATATCGCCGCCAGTATCGAATTTCCACACTGCGCAGCCACTTACTGCGTCTAACGCATAGACAAAATTGTCGTTTGAACCAACGAGAACATAAAGATCTGGCGTGCTTGTGCACGCGTTTTTGAGAATCACTGCGCCTGTCGGAAATGTTCCTTCGGTACTTCCTGTCCATTGCGCAAATGCTGTTAATGCGATGACAGAAATAAGTGCAATAACACCCGCAAGCATATTTTTATTATGATTTGCGCAACGTGATTTGTGTTTCTTCTTCATTATTTATTTTTTAGAGAAGGAGGTATTTATAGTTTTCTTTATGGGGACTTGTTTATGTTATTTGTAAGGATTAGAAATTACTTTATATCTAAAATCGTATCTTTCAGCGCATTGTCTCATAATCTCTAAAACTTGTTCTCTTCCTACATTTCCTGTAATGAAAAGTTTCGTTCCGTTTTTTTTTTGAGCGTGTTCTGCTTCTTCTATTTTGACACTAATTCCTTCATACCTTTTTCCATACGCACGAACTCGCTTTGCTGTTGTAATTATTGTTTCGATATCAGGTCCATTCCTGAACTCCACTAAATACATTCTTCTTTTTTGTAATTCTTGATCAACTTTTTCAACAGAGTCCAGAACTTTTGCAGCGATAAAGCTATGGAATAACTTTTCATTATCACTAGGATCAGTTACATAACTTTCTCTTTCTGCTCTATCTCTTAATGTTCTTCTCAGTAATGTTGTGTAAATATACCTTTCTGTTTCAGGAATAATTGCTGGAGGATATCCTTTCTCATTTAAACAATATGTTTGCAAGAGTCTTCCAGCTCTTCCATTTCCATCGCAATAAGGATGGATTCGAACAAGTTCGATATGCGCATGAGATGCGCGAATAATGGGATGTACTTGGATTCTTTGTAAATCTTCTGCTAACTCTTTAATCATATAAGGAACTTTGCTGCTTGAGGGAGGAGGAACATCTCCAATCATTACTTCTGCGTTTCTAAATGATTTATACGGATGTCCTCGTGGTTCAACAAGATTTCCTAGAACTGCAAGTGTTGTTGTATTTATTTCATACGTTGTTAAATAATCCCATGCTTCTTTTAAACGCCCTAATAAGTCCCCATCTTCTGTTCTTTGTTTCTCTGGACCACGATATTCATTTGCTTGTTCAATACGAAGAGAATGTTTGTTTGCTTCAACCCAAAGTGCATGAAGCGCGTCATTTCGCACTCTACTTGAATATTCAGGATGCAGATTTATGACTGTAAGTGCTGTATCTATTCTTTCCAATGTTTTTTCTAGCATTTAATGATAGTCTTTCGCTCTTTTTATAAATGTTATTGTTACTTTCTCTTAGTGGTTAAATTGAAGAAAACTATATAAGCAGATTCCTGCATTCTTTCAAAAATGTCTTCCTTTCGTCAACTCGCATCAAAAATAACAGGTCGTTCTGATACCTTGCTGGCTTCCTGGGAACAGGAGTATACACGAAAATTTGGCATTTCTCAAGATTATGCGGATAACTTTTTTGGCGTCCTTTCCTCTCTTTATCTTCTTCGTCGAATGCGAGGAAGACTTTGTGAAAAATATGATGACAATTCTCTGACTCAATCGGACATTGATATCAATTGCACTCTCTCTGCAAAAATTGGCACAAACGCAGGTCATCTTTTGTGGCAACCTTCTTTTACCTCTCCTGACGAATGTGTTCGTGATTTGGAAGACTCTCTTGCAGAAGGATATGCTTTGGCTGGACATCACAGGCCGTTTTCCATTTATTACGATTCTAGCATTCTTGATACTTGGTTTTTCTATCCCCAACATTATTCTTTGCATAAGAATGAAGATTTAGGTGTTTGTTTTTCAATAGAAAGTAATGATGGGTATCTTTCAGAAATTCCACATAGGTATCTTTCAGGAATTCATGTTTCTAGATTAAAATCGTATTGTTCGTCAGGTCCTATTGTTTTCGCGGCAGCTGCAAGTTCTGGTGTTATCGAGGCAGGAATTGTTGCTTCCTATCTCGGTCACGTGCATGATATATCGGCAGAGATTTATCCTCTTTTTTTCTCTGATAGTCAAGATATTTCTCAGTTGATGATGCATTCTACCCTTCCCTCAGAATATTCTGTTGTCATTCCATTTGATGACTCAAAAATTGGATCTGGATATTCTTCTGCAAAAATTGTTAGGGGAGTGTTGCAGAAATATCCACATGAAAGAATTCTCCCTAGTGACTTCATCAAAAATGGAGTTTGGAATCATTTCAAAAAAAAGTAAAAACACATATAAACATCCTCTAAACAAAATATATTATGGAATTTAACGCTGACGGAAGTATCAAACTTCCTGCTTCTCTTGTAAAAAAGAATGATGAAGATAAACAACGGATGCAATCGCAACGATGCATCACTGTTTTCAAAGATTTAGTGAGTACAACAGCTCCAAAAAAATGTATTCTTCAGATTACGCTTTCTAATGGACTTCATGATAATCGATTTATTGAAACAATTTATCGTGAGTTTAAGCAAACCGCGAGTGTTCCTTCGAAAATACGACAGATTGATGATAAAAATTTTGAAGTGGAAATTGGAACTGATTTTAGACGCTGCACTGATTGCACTTCTTTATTGAACAGATATCGCGAATTTTTAGATGGCAATTTTATTGAAAAGAAGGGAAATTGTACATTTGAGGGAAGAAAAAATATATTTTGTGAAGAAGATTGTTTTGAATAAAATATTATTCAATATCTAGCGCTCTCATAATCTTATCTAGTTTTTCATGCACTAAATTCATATTTTCAGAAGGTTGATGTGATCTTATACTTGGGCCATGATCTTTTTTCTTAAAACAATCACTACAATATACTGGTTTGTTACCGGTTGGTTTAAATGGGACTTCGCATCTTTGGTGACAGGAATCACAAGTGACTGTGTGTCGTTCGAATTTTTTCTCTCTGTCATCGTCTCTTCGGTCGGATCTTGGACTAAATCTGTCAGAACTTTCAGATGATGATCTATCTCCATCTCTGCGTTGGAATCTGCTTTCTCCTCGCTCTTCTCTTCCTGAACTTCTTCGTTCAGATCTATTGCTTGGTCCATTAGAATTTCTTCCGCCAAACTGTCTTCTTTTTCCAGGACTAAAATCTTTCATATTATGAAAGATGGAGGGGTGTCTTATAAATGTATAGTAAAGATTCATTTTTATGATCAAAAATGGACATTTATCCTTTTTTTTCTTACTCAGCTTCAGTTTAAATTATTTTATAATTTTTTAAAAATATTTGAAGATACTATCTGAGAGGAGGGCGCGTGTTTTGCGATGCTTAGCGAATTTATAATAAAATCCGTATAGCTCTCGCTACAACCTATTAATTTCTTAGAATTATAGCTTTATTTCTCATTAGTTTATACAATCATTATCAAGAACATAGTGCTTTCGCAAGTATGTCATTAGATGAATGAAGCAATAAAAAAAAAGAAAAAAAAGACCATGCATAGTTACGTTAAACGTAACCTTCACCAACGGTTAAGTCAGTAAAGAGAACACACACAAAATGAAGAAGGTTTGAACTATTGGTACACGCACGCTAAGCACCTCGTTACCTTAGTGCGCACACGCCGTGCCCATCAACCGATTCTTCTAATCGCGTTCAAAATATCTCTTTTTGCGGATGGCTTCGTACTTAGATGCTTTCAGTACTTATCCACTATGGCGTAGCTGCCCTGCCTGCCTTGTCAGACAACAGGTTGACCAGTGGCCACGATTCTTCGTTCCTCTCGTACTAGAAGATTCTTCCCCTCAGATATTTTTGCACTTCCAGTAGATATTAAACAAACTGTCTCACAACGTTCTGAACCCAGCTCACGATCCCTATTAATGGGTGAACACCCCCACCCTTGGTCGCTTCTGCACGACCAGGATAGGAAGAGCCGACAGCGATGTAGCAAGCCGCACCGTCGATAAGAGCTCTCGGGTGCGACGACTCTGTTATCCCCGGAGTAACTTTTCCGTCGTTTCTAGGCCCCATCAAGAAGCCATAGAAGTTCGCTAGACCAAACTTTCGTTTTTGGTTTCCGTGTTAGTAGGAAATCAATCAGGCAAGCTTATGCTCTTGCACTCTACGACCGATTTCTGACCGGTCTGAGCTTACCTTTGGGCCCTACTGATATGCTTTCAGCAGGGTGCCACCCCAGCCAAACTGTCCGCCTATAGTTGTTCGTATAACAATACGTAAGCAACGTAAATTCCGTTGGATGGTGTTTCATTGTTGTCTATTTCTACCCTAGCGAGTAAAACATAACGACTCCCATCTACGCTGTACAACAAAACTCACGTCGCAGCTATAAGCTACAGTAAAGTTTCACGGGGTCTTCACTTCCCACTGGAAGTCTCTGGCCTTTGCACCAGAAGAATGTGTTCGGAGGTTTCCAACTAGGGACAGTGGCGATCTCGTTACGTCATTCATGCAGGCCGTCAATCAAACGGCAAGGCATTTCGCTCACGTCTGTTACTTCCAATCTTAGAAAGATTGTACTGACCATTTTTTTGGGAATGGCGTGCAATAATTTCTTATTGCATCTCTTCATCGCTGAAGAGGTTCGGACTCTATCTTCACGTTTTTACGTGTTCAGCGTATAGTCTCTGAGGATTTTTCTTTTTCAAGAAATCTTTCCTGCTGATTGTCTCTCCCATTTCATTTTCAGAAAATTATTTTTGTCACCAAAAATAATCGACTAGAAATTTTCATCGAGATGTTCCAGCATATAGCTGAATTTTTATCCTACTTTTTTTGACTCTGTTTAACAGTAGGTCTTAAGGCAGCGATTCCACCTTAAGAGAGTTATAGTTACCCCCGCCGTTTACCAGTTCTTAGCCCGGTTGAACCCGAGTTTGAAGTGCTGGCACTGGGCAGACGTCACATTCTGTACACACCTTTACAGGCTAGCAGAGTGCTAAGTTTTTGTTAAACAGTCGGACCGCCTTAGTTATTGTATCCTGCTGTTACATTCATACAAACATTACAGCAGGAACCCCTTATACCGAAGGCACAGGGCCAATTTGCCGAGTTCCCTTAATTGGATTACACCTGCACACTTTAGGTTTCTCACCTAGGGGCACCAGTGTTGGTTCTGGGTACGAATATTGTTGATCTATTTCCATTCCCTTTTCAAGGGCGTAAGGCATCAGTAACACTCCCCATAAGGGAGCTGTTCTCGACGTTAATCACGTTCTCATCGTAATGATACTCCCGTGATTTGCA
>Ga0247727_10000306_pt1 | contig 118483 bp, 101 predicted proteins | sample WisWelCaveWW1625_FD_202498 | JGI IMG/M metagenome (GOLD analysis project Ga0247727, IMG submission 202498) | Biofilm microbial communities from Wishing Well Cave, Virginia, United States - WW16-25 | ecosystem: Environmental > Aquatic > Deep subsurface > Groundwater > Cave microbial mat...
CGGCCGTCTTGGAGAGTTTGGCAAAGCATTTCCCGTGTTACGCCGTCATTCGCAATCCGCTCGCGATTCTGGCTTCGTGGAATAGCGTGAACATGCCGGTGGCCAAAGGGCATATCCCGGCAGCCGAGCGGCTCGATGAAAATTTGGCTGAAAAGCTTGCGCACACGAAAGACAAATACGACCGGCAAATTCATCTTCTGGCGTGGCACTTTGAAAAGTATCACGCTGTGCTGCCCAAGTCTTCCGTGTTTCGTTATGAAGACATTGTCGCGAGCGGCGGGAAGCGCCTCGCCGCGATTGCGCCCGGCGCAGCAAGTTTGAATGAGCCGATGGAGAGTCAAAACAAGAGCAAGCGCTATGACTCTGCGGTGATGCAAACCCTTGCGGAAAAGCTGTTGCGCACCGAAGGCGCGATGTGGGAGTTTTATTCGAAGGAAAGTGTGGCGGCGTTGTTGGATTAAAAAACGAGCGAAGTCGGACTTGCGCAAAGCCAGCCTTGTAAATTTTTGAATCTGAAAGCGCAAGTCCGACTTCCCTGAATCTCTAAGGCCCGACGGATTCTTGCGCCAGCGCTAAAAAGGATTCCTACTGAATGACATGACAAGGCGGGATTCGTTTTATTCACGATGATGATGAAGTCCAAAATTCTTTTCACGCGAAAATTCAAAAAGCCTTCGGGCGGGCAGTTTAAAGTGCGCGATTACTTCCGGCATTGCATGGCGCATCCGAAGCTGGAGCCTGTTCTCTATCTCACGCCGGACTCGGAGGAGAACGAAGCGCGTTCGTTTTGGGATTTCGCGCCGCGCGGCAACATCGTCGATGCCCCTGCGCTTGAAAATTACGATCTGCTCTTCCTGGCCGGACGCGATTGGGAACACGCGCCGGAGATTCCGAGCCACGTGCGCGTCATCAATTATATTCAACACGTCAAACACGCGGAGCGCAACGACAAACGCTTTCAATATTTGTCGCGGCCCGCTTGGCGCATATGCGTGAGCGAAGAAGTCGCCGCCGCGATTGCGCCGTTTGCCGCAGGCGAAGTGAGCGTCATCAGGAACGGCATTCCGTTGGAATTGTTTTCCACGGCGCGTGAGAAACAAGAAGGCTCGATATTCATTTGGGCGCGCAAGAATCCGGCGTTGGGTCAACGGCTTTTCGAAACCCTGCAAGCGCAAGATCGCCATGTAGACTTGCTCATGGATTTTGTTCCGCGCGAAGAGTTTGCGCGACGCTTGCAGGCCAATGAAATCTTCATCGCGTTGCCGCATGAAACCGAAGGCTTTTATCTGCCCGCGCTCGAAGCGATGGCCGCAGGCTGCGCGGTGATTTGTTCGGACGCGATGGGCAATCGCGGCTTTTGCCGGCATGAAGAAACGTGCCTCACGCCTGCTTATAATGATTACGATGAGCATGTGCGCATGATCGAAAGATTGTTGGCCGAGCCGGTTTTGAAGGAGTCGCTGCGCGCGCGCGGAAGCGCGATTGCGCAAGCCTATTCCCTCGCAGTCGAACGCGAAGAGTTTTATCGTTTACTGGATCACGTGCTTTGAGCGCGCGCTTGGAAGATCAATCGCTCTGGCGGATCGCGCCGCATGCGAAGCCGGAATTGCATGCGCGTGAAGCGCACGTTTGGCGCGCGGCATTGACGCAACCGGAGGCCGTTTTTCAAAAACTGCAAGCCTCGCTCTCTTCGGATGAACTGGAGCGCGCGTCACGCTTTCAGTTCGAGAAGCATCGCAGAAGATTCGTGCTCGCGCGCGGCGCGTTGCGTGATGTTCTGAGCCGTTACCTCGGCTTGGCTGCCAATCAAATCACGTTCGCATACGAAGCGCGCGGCAAACCCAGGCTGGCAGACGCGATCAACTCGGATAATCTCTGTTTCAATCTCACGCATGCGGAAGAGCTCGCGTTGTGCGCCGTCACTCATGGGCGCATGCTCGGCGTCGACGTGGAGCACGTTCATCCTATGGAAGACGCCGAGCAAATCGCGCGGCGATTCTTTTCACCGCGCGAAGCGGAGCAATTTTGCGCTTTGCCTCTCGAGCAGAAACTAATCGCCTTCTTTCATTGCTGGACACGCAAAGAAGCTTTCATCAAAGCGCTCGGCGAAGGCTTGTCGCATCCCTTGCATCAGTTTGAAGTGAGCTTTCTTCCCGGCGAACTGCCCGCTGTGTTGTGTACGAGGCCCGATCCGCGCGAGGCCGCGCGTTGGTCCATGTTCGCGTTCGAGCCTGCGCAAGATTACATTGCCGCGCTCATCGTGGCGGGAAAGGATCTTGCGTTGAAGTATTGGCAATGGGATTGAAGCCCATTGGGATTTGTCGTGAGCGCTTTAAAAAATTTTCGGAATGACATGCGAGGAGCGAGCCTCCTCTGTGTTGTCGTCCTGTAAGGAATTTCCTAGTCATAAGCATGGGGTCCGGTGCGAGGGAAGGTTCTTCCAGAATGACAATGAGAGGAGCGCGCTATCGACTTTCAGAGGTGACCATGTTGAGCGAATCAACTCTCAGCGCGAAGTTTCGACACTTCAGGCGCTACGCGCATTCGCTTTATCACGGTCATCGACAGCGCGAACTTTTCAACGGCGTCTCGTGCTATTGCATGTTCTTGGGCTATCCGCGCAGCGGCCACAGCCTCGTCGGCGCTTTGATCAACGCGCACAAGCACGCGGTCATCGCGCACGAGCTGAATGCGTTGTGGTTTGTCGAGCAAGGCTTCAACCGCAATCAGCTCTTTGATTTGCTGCTGCGGCGCGACCAAAGATTCACGGACAACGGCAGCACGTGGCGCGAGTACGATTACAAAGTCCCGAACCAATGGCAGGGACGCTTTGAATCGCTCGCCGTGATCGGCGACAAAAAGGGCGGCATGTCGAGCGATATGCTCGAGGAACGGCCCGAGCTGTTGCGCAAGCTGCGCGCGTGCGTCGGCGTGCCGTTGCGTTTGATTCACGTCGTGCGCAACCCCTTCGACAACATCAGCACGATGTCCACGCGCAGCGGCAACTCGTTGCAGAAGAGCATCAAGAAATATTTCGCGCTCTGTGAATCGGTCAACGCCGTGATCGCGCAATTGGACCGCTCCGAGATTTTCACGCTGCGTTATGACGATTTGATCGCGCAACCGGAGCCGCAATTGGAAGCGACGTGCGACTTCCTGGGCCTAGAGCGCGAGCCGAGTTACCTCGCGGATTGCGCGAGCATCATTTTCAAATCGCCGACGAACACGCGCCACAAAGTGGAATGGCCGGACCATCTGCGCGCGAAGGCGCAGGCGAGCATGGCCGCTTATGAATTTTTGCAAGGGTACGCTTTTGATTGAAGACCGTTTGAACCTCGCGCTCATCATGGGCTGCGCGCGCTCCGGCACCAGCATTTTGGGCGAGCTGATCGGCTCTCACCCCGAGGTGCGCTACAAGCACGAGGCGCATTCGGTTTGGAATAAAGCAGGCTTGGGTGAAAACGGCTCGCATCGTTTGACGGCCGAGCACGCGACGCCGAAAGTGGCGCGCCAAATTCGCAAACGTTTTACGGAAGAAAAAGGCGGCGCGCGGCTCTTCGTCGAAAAATGTCCGCGCAGCGTGTTGCGCATTCCATTCATTCGCGCCGTGTTCCCCGAGGCGAAGCTCATTCACATCATGCGCGACGGCCGCGACGTGGCGTGCTCCATGTTGCCCGGCCTCGGCGGAGAAGAATGGCGCCACTTGAAACCGCCCGACTGGCAACGGCTTATGCAAGAACAGCGCGGCATCATGCGTTGCGCGCACGCGTGGAAGAGCGTGATGGAGATTGCGCTGCAAGACCTCGAATGGGAGGAGCATTTTGAAATCAAATATGAAGAGCTTGTGGAAAGGCCGGAGAGCCACGTGCGCGCGCTCATGCAGTTTTTGGAGTTGCCCGAGCATCCGGCCGTGTTCGAGTTCTGCCGGAATATTCAAAATGAGACTGCGGACTCCTATCACGCCGAAAAGCAAGTGAAGTGGTTTCGCGAGGATCATCGCGCGCGTGTCGGGCGCTGGCGCGAGAATTTGAATGATGAAGAGGCGCGCGCAGTGGAGGAGTTGTTGCGGCCGATGATGATGGAATTGGAATATGAAACATAAGCCGGACGAGCCGGAACCAAAAGAAAAAGCCTCACACGTAGACGCAAAGAACCCGCAAAGCTTTTCCGCCGAAATTCGCCGAAGTCACCGAGTGTCGCCGGAAAAAAAACTTTAGCAGGATGATTTATCGGCAGAATCATTTCAAATCATTCTGCCATGAAATTATTCTGCCAAAACTTTCAGAATTTTATTCTGCGTTTGGTTCTCTAATTCGCCTAATATGCCCGAAACCGTCGTCTTCATCCTCTCCGCCAATTATAGCGGCTCCACGTGGCTGGCGTTGTTGCTTGGCAGTCACTCGCAAGCGTTTTATGTCGGCGAGTTGAATAAGATGTTTCATGACGAGCCCGTGCCCTGCCGCTTGTGCGAAGAGAAAGGCCGAGCTTGTCCGGTATTTCATGAAGTTGCGACAATCAAGCCCAAGAACATTCACAGTCACGTGCTCACGCGCACGGGCAGGAAGCTGCTCGTGGATAATTCCAAAACCGTGTCGTGGAGCAAAAAGTTTTTGGGAGAAACGCGCTGGCAGCGCAAATATATCCATCTGCTTCGCGATCCGCGCGCGATTGCCTATTCGCTGCAACTGCGCCAACGCCCGACAAATTTCACGGATTGGATTGACAAGAATTATGAGATTCGCGACTTCGCGCGGCAACACGATTTGAACTGTCGAACGATCACATACAACGCGCTTGCCGAGCACACTGATGAAACGCTGTCGCAGCTTTGCCAATGGCTCGACGTGAATTTCGAAACGACGCAAACCGAGTATTGGAACTTCGAACATCACGGCCCCGGCAGAAACGGGGCGACGGCCGCGTTTCTCGAGCGCTACGTCGCCTCCGAAGCGCAATTTTATTCCGAGACCAAGCGCACGAACTTTCACGATCTGCGCTGGCAGGAAAAACTGGAGCCGCAAACACGCGAAGCCATTCTCCATGACGCCAGCATGCAAACGTTCTTGCAGGATTTCCAACTGCGCTTCTCGGAAAGCGGCCTTGCGCTGACCAATGACAACAAATGACCCAATGACCAAAAGCCTTGCAACGCTTCGCGACGACCCGGTGATCGTTCTCGGCATGCACCACTCCGGCACTTCGATCCTCGCGGAGATTTTGCATCGCAGCGGCGTGTTCATGCAGGCCAATATGCGCCATCACGAGTCGAAGTTTTTCGTGGAGATTAATGATGAGTTGGTCATGGGCGGCGACGCGAATTGGGCGAGGCTGCCGATCATGTCCGTCAATGAAGTGATGAGCAAGCTGGAGGCTGTTCGGCATCGTGTCGAGAAGAAAGGCTTCCAAAAGTATTTGGAAGCCGGTTACGACGGCCGTTCGCGTTGGGGCTTCAAAGACCCGCGCGCGTGCGTGACGCTGCCGCTGTATCTGGAAATTTTCCCGAACGCGCAGTTGCTCCATATCGCGCGCAATGAAAACGACGTCGCCGTTTCTTTATCAAACAACGAAAAAAAAGGCTTGGGCCGCAATGTTGATCTGGAGTTTTGGAAGGAACTGCAGCGGCAATATGTCGCGCGCGCGCGCGAGTTCGGCCAGCGGCACAAATCTTATTATGAGTTTCGCTACGAAGATTTTTGCCTGCGCCCGGTCGAAGTGATGCAAAACGTTTTCGAGTTTCTAGGCCTGCCTTTCACCGCCGCGACGGGCGCGTTTTTGAAAGACCATGTCTATACGCATCGCGTCAATCTGATTGCGCAACCCGAAGCCGAAACTAAAAAAGAATTTCTCCAACGGATAGATTAAGGCCAACGGATTAAGTGATAAGACTGGGGAACTCAGAATAATTCCGCAGTGACGGGACTGAAAATTTTGTGGCAAGATGATTCGACGGCAAAATTATGCCAAATCATCTTGCATATTTTGGAGGTTGCGGCTTGTTCGAGTTATGCCTTTGCTTTTCATCCGTTGGTCTTCATCTATCCGTTGGCGGCAAAAGTTAGGAATTTTATTCTGTATTGAAGTTTTTAATCCGCTTAATCCAAAACCTATCTGGAGGAAACATCGCATCATGCCTCTTAGCATCCCGCACGGCAACTCATTGGTCGATCGCATGCTGCGTGGCGAGGAACGGGAAGCCGCCTTGCGTCGCGCGCGTGATTCCAAAAAAATTCCGCTGTCCGAAGTCGGCGTCTCCGATTTGGAGATGATCGCCAACGGCGCCATGAGTCCGCTCACCGGCTTCATGACGAAGAAAGATTACGACGGCGTCGTGCAAACCATGCGTCTCGCGAACGACTTGATTTGGTCTTTGCCCGTCACGCTGCCGGTCGCGCAAGATTTGGCGGCGCAAGTGCGCGTCGGCGAAGAAGTCGCGCTCGTCGAGAGCAACGGCGCAACGCACGGCGCGATTCTCGGGCTCATGAAAATTTCCGAGAAGTTTGCATACGACAAAACGCGCGAAGCGAAAGAAGTGTATCGCACCACCGAGACCGCGCACCCCGGTGTGGCGCGCGTGATGAGCCAAGGCGAAGCGTGCCTCGCCGGAGAAGTGTGGATGGTCAATCGGCCTTCGCATGTTTCGTTCGCCGATTTCCGGCGCGATCCCGTGGAGACGCGCCGCCTTTTCAACGAGCGCGGCTGGAATACCGTCGTCGGTTTTCAAACACGCAATCCCGTGCATCGCGCGCACGAGTACATTCAAAAGTGCGCGATGGAAATCGTCGACGGCTTGTTGCTGCACCCGCTCGTGGGTGAAACCAAGAAGGATGACATCCCGGCGGACCTGCGCATGGAAAGTTACGACGTGCTCCTGCGCGATTACTATCCCGCCACTCGCGTCTTGCTCAGCGTGTTCCCGGCTGCGATGCGTTACGCCGGCCCGCGCGAGGCGATCTTCCACGCGATGTGCCGCAAGAATTATGGCTGCACGCACTTCATCGTGGGCCGCGATCACGCAGGCGTGGGCAAATACTACGGCACCTATGACGCACAAAAAATCTTTTTGCAGTTCAAGCTCGAAGAGCTCGGCATCACGCCGCTGTTTTTTGAAAACTCGTTTTTCTGCAAGAGATGCGGCGCGATCGTGACCAGCAAAACCTGTCCGCACGATACTGCGCATCACGTCGTGCTCTCCGGCACACAAGTCCGCGAAATGCTCGCTCAAGGCCAAGCCCCGCCGTTGGAATTTACCCGCGCGGAAGTGGCGGAGGTTTTGATGCGAGGCTTGCGGAAAAAATAAAAGCAAAAAGTTTAACGGTTCGCCAGTTTGACAGTTGAACGGTTTAACCGGCGAACCTTCAACCGTCAAACAATTTTACCAACAACCAATTCATATTCACCTCAACCAACAGGAAAGAAATCCATGTCCCTCACCTCTCGCGCATGCACCATTTGGTTTACCGGCCTCTCGGGCGCCGGCAAATCGACGATCACCGAGCAGCTCGTTCCCGTGCTGCAAGCCCGGCGCTGCAAAGTTGAAATTCTTGACGGCGACGTGGTGCGCACCAATTTGAGCAAAGGCCTCGGCTTCTCAAAGGAAGATCGCGACACCAACATTCGCCGCATCGGGTTCGTGTGTCATTTGCTCACGCGCAACGGCGTGTTCGCCGTGTCTGCCGCGATCTCGCCGTATAAAAATATTCGCGACGAAGTGCGCGCCCAGATCAAAGACTTCGTGGAAGTTTATGTGAAAGCCTCGCTCGAGACCTGCATCAAGCGCGACGTGAAAGGCTTGTACAAAAAAGCGCTCGCCGGAGAGATTAAAGAATTCACCGGCGTCAGCGATCCTTACGAGCCGCCCGACCATCCCGAAGTGATTTGCGACACCGAGCATGAAACGCCGCAAGAAAGCGCGCGCAAAATCATTCTGCGGTTGGAAGAGCTGGGGTATCTCCCGGTTTCCATGCAACACAGTGACGGCGTGCATCGCACGAAAACTGCGGCGAGGGCGGCGCAAGCGGCGTAGACTCGCAAATGTTCCAACCTCGGCTTGGCCGAGGTTTTCATAATCCCGTCTTGTGAAGCCGGGAGATTTATAATGCACCGGCCAAGCCGGTGCAGGAGCATGCTTTGAGAAATCGCAGTCAATATGATCAAAGTCGCTTGCGGCTTGCGCTCTCACACGAGGATCGTGGCTCGACATCAAACAGGAAACAAGCTTCAAGCGACTCCCCTCAATGTCGCAATGACCAATGACCAACGTCTAATGGTCAATGACGTAATGACCAATGACCCAATGACGCCCTTTTGACCCAATGACGATTCTTTCGCAATGAACCTCGCCTATCTCTCCGCCGATTTCGGCGTTCATGTTTTCGGATACAAAGGCGCATCCATTCACGTGCGTGAAATGGTCGCCGCGTTGCGCAAAGCCGGGCACTCGCTTTGGGTGATCTCTCCGGCCATCGGCACGACCGAAGGCGGACAGAAACTCGAACAGCTCGATGAAAGCATTCACGCCTGGCAGAAGCACGCGACGCTGCAACTCATCTCTCCGGAAGAGCGGCACTTGCAGCTCTTTCGCGAGTTGGAAGCGGTCGATAAAACTTTCAACATGAAGACGCGCATTCGGCATGAGCTGCGCAATTGGCTCTACAATCTCACGATGTATGAACAACTGCGCGACAAGCTGCGAGAATGGAAGATCGACTGCATCTATGAGCGCTATGCGCTGTTCAACAACGCGGGCATTCGTTTGGCGCGCGAGCTGGGCGTGCCGCACTTGCTGGAAGTCAATGCGCCGCTCGCCGAGGAGCAGGAAAAAATGCGCGGCTTGGAGATGAAAGAACTGGCGCGCGCGGCGGAACGATACATTTACCAAAACACCGATCGCGTGCTCGTGGTCTCGCAAAATTTGAAAGCGTTCGTGGCCTCGTGCGGCGTGCCCGAAGAGCGCATTCACGTTTTGCCGAATGCGGTGGACGCGGAGCGTTTCTCTGCCGCGCGCAAAAGCACGAAGGTGCGCGAGCAGTATCATCTCAACGGCAAGCACGTCATCGGCTTCGTCGGCAGCTTGAAACCCTGGCATGGCACAGATACGTTGGTCGCGGCTTTTGAAAAACTTCAACGACTCACGCCACATACGCATTTGCTCATCGTCGGCGATGGTCCCGCGCGCGCGGATTTGGAGCAGGCCGCGCATCGTTTCAATCTCAACGGCGCAGTGACTTTCACGGGCAATGTTGCGCACGAAGAGATTCCGCACTATCTTGCGGCTATGGACATTACCGTTGCGCCCTACATTCCGAGCGAGCATTTTTATTTTTCGCCGATCAAAATTTTTGAGTACATGGTTATGGGCAAGCCGGTGGTCGCGGGCAAGATCGGGCAAGTGGAGGAGATCATTCGCGACGGAGAGAACGGCGTGTTGTTCGAGCCCGGCAATGTCGAGCAACTTACCGATGCGCTCGCGCGGCTCGTGCGCGATCCGCAGCTTGGCCAACGTCTCGGCGAACAGGCGCGAGTGTGGGCGCATAAAGAGCGCACGTGGGACAACAATGCTCGACAAGTTGTGAAACTTGCTGAAGAGGTGCGTCGTGTCGCGCAGCCGCAGTCTCACTGACATCAGCCACAAGCTCGTGAGAGATTCGGACGTTATTGCAACAACGTTGTCCGGCTTGCTTGCGCCCGGCAAAACGCTCAACGTGTTGGAAGTCGGCTTCGGGCACGGACGGCCGCTGCTTGAGCTGGCGTGGCGGTTTCGCAATGAAGCGATCAATTTTTTTGGAGTGGATAAAAGGCAAAAGCCGCCGGTGGAGAAAAGTGAAGACTTGCGCGAAGTCGCGCGGCTTTATGAAATTGCTCCCGAAGCTCAGTTGGCGCAATTTAAATTGCCTGAAGTGTTTTTCTACGACGCCACGCAATTGCATTTTGAAGATGAGAGTTTGGATTTGATCTACGCCGTCATCGTCGTGCGGTTCCTCGAGCGCAAAGCCGAGTTCCTTGAAGAAGTCGGCCGCGTGTTGCGGCCCGGCGGCGTGGCCTTGCTGCACTTCGGCGAGTCAGATTGGGATTATCCCTACAGCCGCATTTGCGACGACACGTTGCTCACGCCGCACGCGAGCCGCATCGTGCTCAAACACGAAGACGAGTTGATTCCCTTGCCCGCTTATTTGAAGTTCTTCGAACATGACGCGTTTCGGTTTCGTTTTATCGGAAGGCCGCGCTGTGTGTTGCGCATGAAGAAACTACAATCAGCGCGTTTGCATTTGCAACTGCGCTTCATTCCCGAATTGAGCCTCGCCATGCACGAATTGCCGTTCCGGCATGGCTTGGGCAACGCGCGCGGCGGCTCGCGCAGTGTCTATCACGTCGCGCCGGAAGTTTATCGCGCGTTGCTAGCAGGAAGGTTCTTGACGAAAGATTTCGAAGTTGCGCCTAATGCGTTTTGATAATCGGATTTGGTAATCGATCCTCCTCAACGTGTCATTCAGTAGGAACCTTTTTCAGAACTGGAGACCAATGCCGGTGCGCAAAAGGATTCCTACTGAATGACACTGTGAGAAGGTTGTGAATTCAAAACAAAAACTGCTGCGACGCAGTGAAGCCTTGCCCCGGAAAGGGCTACTACAAACATACCTCAACCATGAAACTCAAAACCTGCCTCGTCACCGGCCAGTATCCTCCGCAAGTGGGCGGCGTCGGGCATTCCGCGCATCGTGTGGCGAATCTGCTCGCGAGTCGCGGCTTGCAAGTGCACGTCGTCGCGTTGCAAAAGCATCCTTCGCCGTTGCCGTTCGATGAAAGCTTCACCTCCACGCAAGAAGGCGAAGCGCTCGTGCATCGCGTGAAAGTTTATCATCCCACGCCCGGCAGCGCAGCGGCAAACTCCGAGACGGAGATTCTCACGCGCTACAACCGTGAGATGTTTCATGCGGTGGAGCATTTCCAGCGGCAATACGGCTACGACGTGCTGCACGCTTTCTTTCTTTATCCGGCCGGTTTCATCGCAGGCTTGGTGGGCAGAATGCGCGGCGTGAAAGTGATCGCTTCCATTCGCGGCAACGACGTGGGCAAATATGTTTTCGATCCGTTGCGCCTGCCGTTCGTGCGCTCGTCATTGGAGAATGCGGATTACGTCACGTCGGTGGCAACGAGCTTGACGGACTTGGCGGATCGCGCTATGGTTCCGATTGCGCACAAAGCCAAAACCATTCTCAACTCGGTCGAGCTCGCCAAGCTGCGGCCCCAGCATAAACCCGATTTGCCGTTGCGCGGCAAAGTCATCGGCACGGCCGGACTCTTTCGTTATAAAAAAGGCTTGGTTTATCTCTTCAAAGCATTGGCGGATTTGAAAGAGCGATACGACTTCACGATTTTGCTGGCAGGAGATTTTTTCAAGGAGGAAGACCGGCAGCCGCATTTGCAATGGCTGCGTGAATACGGCTTGCAAGAGCGCGCGATCGTCACCGGCAAGATCGCGCCTGAACGCATGGCGGATTATTTACAGCTCTTCGATATCATGGTGTTCCCCTCGCTGTTCTCGGAAGGCTGCCCGCTCTCCATGCTCGAAGCCATGGCGCTGCGCAAAGTCATCATCGGCAGCCGCGCGGGCGCGATTCCGGAAATCATTCGTGATCGTGAAAACGGGCTGCTCATTAATGCCGGCTCCTCCGAAGATATTGCGCGCGCGCTCGGAGAGGTGATGAGCGATTCCACCCTGTCCGAACGCCTCGCGAGCAATGCGGCGCAAACCGTGGCCACGATGACGCCGGAGCGCGAGTTCCGCGAGTGGATGGCAGTGTACGAAACCATTGGTGCGATGTCGCATGTTCATCGAAAGCGGTAAACCCAACGCGCGGCTCGCGCTCGCGCTCAACACCGAATGGCTCGCCGCCAAACTCGCGCACGCGCTGTGGCGTGAAGATGAAACACCGGCGACGATCCGCGATATTGCGGTCGAGCAGATTCGCGAAACGAAAAAGGGCGTGACCGTGTTGTACGAGATGACGTTGAACGGCGCGCGCTTGCCGGCGCAACGGCAAATGTACGTCGGCCATTTGGTGCCCTCGGACCGACTCGCGGAGGAGCACGCTTCGGTGTTGAAGAAAGCCAAAGCGCAGCCGCTCCACGGCCGCACGGTCGTCATCGTGCCGGAAGTGGATCTCATTCTCTCCGCGTTTCCCAATGATCGGAAGCTCAAACTGATTTCGGAAGATGATTTGCGCGCGTGGCTTGCGGACCATTTGCGCGAGGTCGCGGAAGATTTGCCTCGTGGCTCTCATTGGCAAGTACGCGCGATCAAAATGGAAGTCTTGCGTTATGTGCCGGAGCGCAGATTCACCGCGCGTTGCCGCGTCACCCTCAGCAACGAAGCGGGAGTGGAAAAAGAAATTTCTTTCATCGCCAAACAACTAACGGATGCGCCGAAAGCGCGGCGGCTGTATAATAATCTGCGCGCATTGCAAAGCGCGTGGCTCGGGCAGAATCTTCCCGAAGCTCCTTACAATAATTCCCCACTCGAGGGGGGCCAGGGGGGTGTCGCTCTTGACCTCGATCATGGAGCACGACATGACTCACGCGAAAGTATGGGAAGCAAAAATGGAATTGAGCAATTTGATCGCGCTCAAAACACCCCCCTAACCCCCCTCAAGGGGGGAATTGTTGAGGAAAAGGGCGCTCTACTTCGAGCCAACCCGCCGTTGCGTATACCGCGCGCTTTCGCGTGGGAGGAAAAACAGGCGGTGGTTTTCATTGAAGACTTGCCCGGCGAAAATCTCAAGCAGCTTTTGTTTGAGATTGCTCTCGCGCCGATGATGCACAAAGCCGGGGCCGCGCTCGCGGATTTCCATCGCGCGAAGAAGCGCGTGCGCAAGCGTGTAACGCTCAAAAGTGAGCTGCGTGAAAATCGCAGGGCCATTGGCATCATCGCCAAAGCCTTTCCGCAACAACGCGCCTCTTTGAAGAAGCTCTTGCGCGAGCTGCGAGATTCAATGTGGCATGAGCGCGCGCCCGAAGTTTTGCTGCACGGCACGTATCGTTTGAATCACATCTTCCTGCTCGGCGACGAGCTGGCGCTGCTCGATCTCGACAGCTTGCGCCTCGGCCCGGCGGCTTATGACCTGGCGAATTTCCTTTCTTCTCTGTATTATCTGGAAGCGCAGGAGCGCATCGACCCCGCGATGCGGCGGAACATCGCGCGCCATTTTTTGGAAGGCTATGTTTCGCGTTGCGCGAGTGGCATAGCGCCGCTCGCAGTGTTATGGTTTTTCGCCAGCCTGTTGTTGAACAAGCAAGCGAGCAAATACGTCACGCACTTTCATGACGACCGCGAAGCGAAAATGCTGCGCATGGTCGAACTCGCGGAAACGACGCTGCAGCTTTGCCGGAGCTTGCCGGAAGACGCGACGTGCGCGACGTTGTGGAAAATTTTGCCGTAAGAGAATTCTAGCTCTCCTCTCTCGTTGTCATTCAGAAGGAAACCTTTCAAGCGTTGGGCACAATCATCAAAGCGAGCCTCCGTCCAAGCGCTAAAAAGGATTCCTTCTGAATGACAAAGTATAGTTCGACGCAAAGAAACGCATGCCCAATCTCAAGCTCACATGGCAACGGGTTCGCCAACAACTCTCCGTTACGGCTGCGCGAAAAGCGATGAAGGCCGGGCGCAATGAAATTCGCACGGCGCTCATCTTCCTGGGATTGATTTTCATTCCCAGCGGCTTGCTGGCCTATTTCAGTTGGCGCGCGCTGGAAAATGAAAAGCTGTTCGCGCAGAAACAATTGCAAGAGAGTTATCGCCAATTCGCGCGCTTGGCCGCGCGTGAAATCGACAACGAGCTGGAAAAGTATGAAAAGCGCTGGACGAATGCGGTCAAATCCGCATTCCATGCGGACGGGCGGAGCCTCGCATTGGAACGGCTCGACCGGCTCGCGCAAAAGGACGCGCTCATGTCCGCCGTCTTCGTGCTCACTGCGCCCGGCGAAGCGGTTTATCCTCCTGAAGCGCGCTTGGAGAATCGCAGCGACGCCTCCACGAAAATGGAGCAGGAATCTTACGTGCGCGAGCACGAAATCTTCACGCAGCTTGAAACCGCGGGCGGCGAGCTGGAGTATCGCGCGTATGATTTGAGCGCCGCGATTGCCGCGTATCGCGAAATTTTGGCGAAGGTCACCACGCCGCAACTGCGCGGCATGGCCGAGCTCGATATCGGCCGCGCGCAACAAAAGCAAGGCGCGTGGAGGGAAGCGCTCGCCACTTTCGAGCGCGTGCTCGCCGCGTATGCGGAAGTCCGTGATCGCAACAACACGTATCTGCGATTCCTCGCGCAATATCAAATCGCGGTCTGTTTGGAAAATCTCGGACGCGATGGCGACGCGCTCGAGGCGCTTTTGCGCTTGAACCAGGATTTGTTCGAGCGCAGCGACGCGATCAGCTCGCAACAATACTCGTACTTTTTAAATCTTGCGCAAAACTTGGCGGCGCGCTTGATGGCCTCGCCGGAGTTGGCGGATTCCGCGCGCTATCACCAACGTTTCAACGCCCTGGCCGAGCAGGGGAAAAAGCGCATCAGCGAAAAATATTTTCTGCGGTTGCTCGACGGCAAATTGCAAGAGACGGTCATCGAGCGCAAACTCTATAAGGCCAGGTTTCGTTATGTCGCCGACGCCAACGATCACGAGCCGTTTTTGTTGGCGTATCATTTTCTGCCCGATGCCGGCGGTATTTACGTCACCGGCGTGCTGGGTTTGCAAATCGATTTGGCGCAATTGCAAGAACGCCTCTTTCCCGCGATTCTCAAAGAGCTGCAATTCGGCGAACAAGCCACGTTGGCGCTTCTCAATCGCCGCGGCGATTTCGTCATCGGTACGGCGAATCCGGCGCATCGTCAAATCGCCGCGCACAATCTCTCGGCGCCGTTTAATTTTTGGCAAATCGCAGTGCGCATGCCTGCGCCTGCGCCGCCCGGGCAATGGAATTTTCGCTCGACGCTCGGCGTCTGGCTGATCTCGCTTTTGTTGTTGAGCATATTGTCGGGCGCTTATCTTTTCATCCGGCGCGCGCGGCGCGAGGCTTATCTCTCGCGCATGAAATCCACGTTCGTCTCCAACGTCTCGCATGAATTGCGCACGCCGTTGGCTTCGATCAAAATGCTGGCGGAGTTGATGGAGATGCAGCTTTCGGGCAAACCCAACGCGCGCTTGCAACCGGGCAAGGCGCAGCAATACCTCGCGGTGATCGGGCGCGAGTGCGAACGCTTGGGCCGGTTGATCGACAACGTTTTGGATTTCTCCAAAATCGAGCGCGGCTTCAAGCAATATCATTTCGAGTATGAAGAGCCCGGCCTCGTGTTGCGCCAAGCCGTCGAATCTTTTCGCCCGCACGCGGAAGCGCAAGGGTTCACGGTGAACGTTGAAATTGCCGAAGATTTGCCCGAGGCGCGCATCGATGCCGACGCCCTCGCGCAAGTGATGCTGAATTTGTTGAGCAATGCCGTGAAGTACAGCGACGAGATCAAAAAGATTCGCGTGCGCGCCGTTTGCGAAGTTGAGCGCATTTTAGTCGAGGTGTCGGATAAAGGCCTCGGCATTCCGGCGGCCGAGCTTTCGAAAATTTTCGAGAGCTTCTATCGCATCGATCAACGCTTGAGCGCGCAGAAGCAAGGCGGCATGGGCTTGGGTTTGACGCTCGCGCGGCACATCGTGCAAGCGCACGGCGGCGAGATTCACGCGCAGAGTGAAGTGGGCAAAGGCTCCACGTTTACGTTTACGATTCCGCTGGCGCGGCGCGAGGCGGCGTTGCAAAAGAGTGAAGCGAAGTTCCAAACCGCGCCTGTTATTGCCGAATAGAAATGTGAATGGCCGTTTGCAAGCAGCACAAGCTTAAAGGCTATTAGGAAGAGGATTGATGCCCAAATTTTGTAACAGCGTTTACAGCGCTTCTTGTTCGAGTGAGCCGCCCTCGAAATGTCATTCTGGGAAGAACCTTCCCTCGCACTGGTCACGAATCCCAAAACAAGCTTTGATTCCAGCGCTAGGGAAGATTCCTCCAAATGACATCGAGGTGAGGCGCTTATAAAAATCTGCACGCTCAACCGCAATTGTTTTTGACTGCAATATCCGCTCATCTTGCCATGAAAAGAATCCTCATCATCGAAGACGACGCGGCGCTCGTGCTCGGCTTGGAGAACGCGCTGCAAGGCGAAGGGCATGAAACCCATACGGCGCGCACCGGCCCGGAAGGTTATCGCCTCGCGAAAGAGCGCCGGCCGGATTTGATTTTGCTCGACCTCATGTTGCCCGGCATGAGCGGTTTGGAGATTTGCAAGCGTTTGCGCGACGAGGGCAACAAAACGCCGGTGCTCATGCTCACTTCCAAATCGGAGGAGAACGACAAAGTGTTGGGTTTGGAATTGGGCGCGGACGATTATCTCACCAAGCCCTTCAGCTTGCGCGAATTGCTCGCGCGCGTGAAGGCGCAATTGCGCCGCGAGAAAGCCGCAAGCGCAACCAGACCGGCCGCGAAATTGGAAAAGTTCTCCTTCGGCAACGTCGTGGTCGATTTGAAGCGCCATGAGGTTTTCAAGGGCGGCGTGCTGCAAGACTTGACCAATCGTGAATTCAAGCTGCTCGAGTATTTTATTCATCATCCCGGCGAGCTGCTCACGCGCGATCGTTTGCTGAATGATATTTGGGGCTACGAAGTTTATCCCACCACGCGCACGATCGACAATCACGTGCGCTGGCTGCGCAAGCACATCGAGCCGGACCCGGACAATCCGCGCTACGTCAAAACCGTGCGCGGCGCGGGTTATTTGTTCGAGATCGACAAAGAGAACGGCAAGAAGAGGCCTTGAAGAGTCACCGCAAAAAAAGCAAAAATTGTCAACACGGAAAAAACAGAGTAAACAGAGCTTACAAAGCTAAAGGGAGTTTTCCATGCGTTACCCTCTCTGTTTGCTCGGTTTTCTTCGTGTTACTACTTCGAGCGAAATATAGGTTACACTTTCCCACCTCACATGTCATTCAGGAGGAATCTTTTTACTCGCTGGAGATACTGCCGAGTGCTTAAAAAGATTCCTTCTGAATGACAGCATTAGAAGTGTGAAATGTAACCTATTTAGTGCTCCGAGTAGTAATCTTTTTTGGTTGCAGCTTGTCCGCCTTGTGCGGTTAGTTGTCTAGAAACCATGTTGAGGAAAATCCCATGCAGAACCAATTCGTGTTGTCTCCTTTTTCTCTCGACGAGCCGTTCGACGCGGCCGAGCGGCTGGCGCGTCCGGAATGGATCATCAACAAACCGGCATTGCAAGGTGAGCAGCAATTGGCTCGCATCTCTGCCGTGCATCGACCGCTAGCGGATATCGTTGCAGATACGGCGCGAGCCGGCCGCCGCCCGGTGAGCCTCGCGGGCGACTGTTGCGCCGCCATTGCCGTGCTCGCGGGCTTGCAGCGCGCGAAGGTGAATCCCACGCTTCTGTGGTTGGATGCGCACGGCGATTTCAACACTAGGGAAACGAGCCCCAGCGGATTCATTGGCGGCATGCCGCTGGCTATGATCGCCGGGCGTGGAGATCAAACCTTGGTGCAAGCAGTGGCATTGACGCCGCGCTTCCCGAGCGGCAAATTTTCTTGGCTATTGCGCGCGATCTCGACCCCGAAGAACGGGCAGCTCTGCGGCAGTCGGAGGTGCAACACGTTGTCGAGTTATCTGCGCTGCCGCGCTTGCTCCCGGCGGATCGGCCGATCTATGTGCACTTGGACGTCGACGTGCTCGATGCGCAAGAAGCGCCGGCGATGTTGTACCCGGTGAAAGGCGGGCCGAGTTTGAACGCGCTCTGCGAGATGGCAACACGTTTGGCCTCCGCCGCGCAGATTGCCGCCGTGTCCGTGACTTTGTGGAATTTGAAATCGGATCAAGATCAACGCACGGAGCGCGCTAGTATGGCGTTATTGCAAGCATTGCTCGGCGAGGATTGAAGCGGACAGCTCGGACGTAATGCCGCATCTTAGAGCGCGTTTGAAAAAGCCCCCATGTGAAATTTGATGATCAAAATCGGCAATCCACGGAGCCCCACGCGTCGTCATTCAGTAGGAACCTTTTTAAGTGCTGGAGTTGATGCCCAGAGCGGAAAAAGGTTCCTTCTGAATGATATATCTCAGGGATAAAAATATGTCTCACCTCGGCGTGCGCATGCACGGCGTCACACTCACTCTTGAATCGGCGCACACGCCTTTGTTGGATTATGCGCGGCGGCACTTGCGCGCCTTGATCGACGATTCCATAACCGCGCCGCGCGTGCGTGTGAAATGTTATTGGTCGCAAGGCGAATGGAATGCCGAGGCCAACCCGTTTCCCGCCAACGGCGCGTTGAACGTCATCGGCAAACGCATGCTCGGCAACGCGAACGAATTGCTCTGGCTGGATACGCTGCGCATGAAAGGCTTGCAGCTTCGCTTTCGCCGTGAGGAGGAACAATGGCGGTTCGAAATCGCCTATCGTTTTCATCCCAAAAAAGAAAAGCTCGAGAGCCTGCCGGAATATGAGCACAAAAAGTATTTCAGCTTGATGAGCTACTTGGTCTATTATCCGCTTTTTTGGTATTTGGAAAATTATCACGGCTGGAGCGTGCTGCACGCTTCGGCGCTGGCGAGCGCAACGGGCGGACTCATGGTCGGCGGCCTCGGCGGCGTCGGCAAAACCACCACGTGCGTCGCGTTGATGCAACGCCCCGGTATCGAGTTGCTCGCAGAGAATTTGATTTTCACCGACGGCGAATTTATTTACCCCTGCTACGAGCCGATTCGGCTTGATGAAAACAGCCTCGCGATGTTGGGCAGCGATCTCCAAGGCCTCGCGCCCATGACTTTTCCCGAAGGCTTGAAAGACAAGACCATGTTTCATCCGCCGAGCCGCAAGTCTGTGGAGAAAGTGAAGCCTGCCGCGCTGTTCTTGCCGCAATTTTCTCCGCAACGTTATGTGAAAAAAATTTCTCCAGAGCTCGCGGCGGAAAAAATGCTCGCCATGAACCGTTTGACGCGCGAGCTGGATGATTATTATTGGTACGCCTCGGCGTTGGAGATGCACTGGCCCAAGCCCAATCACTCCATGCAACGCGCCGAGGTGATGAGGCGCTTTACTTCGCAGGCGCGTTGCTTCGAGCTTGGCATCGATCGCGGCGCGGGCGTCGACGCGGTGGTGGAAGATATCTTGCATGCTCTTGCACGTGCTTCGGATTGAACCATCCTCTTGTTGACATGCAAAAACTTTTACGGCTGCCGTTTTTAAGTGGAATGGAGTGTGATGATGACGAGCCGTTTTTGCATGTGGCTCTGCTTCGGCCTTGCGATGACGATTCTTATCGGTCGCAGCGCGGCGCAAGAGCCGAATGCGCCGGCATCCGACTCCAACGCCGTTTCGACCGGCGCAACGTTGAGCCAATGGCGGGATCTCACGGCGCCCATGCGGCAGGCCTCGCAAGCTTTCCCCTCGGCTGCGGAAGATTGCGCCGCGATCTATGACCCAATCGCGCACGCGCTGGTGCTCTTCGGCGGCAAGGATGATCATAATGAAAATTTGAGCGAGGTGTGGGCTCTCGATCTCAACGCCAACGTTTGGCAAAAGCTCGCCGTCGAAGGCGCAAGCCCGCCGGCGAGCGAGGATCACGTCGCGCTCTATGATCCGCTCAGCCATCGCATGATCTTGCACGGCGGCGAAAATGGCCCGACGTGGAATCAAACCTGGTCGTTTGATTTGAAGGCGCGGCGCTGGCGCGATATGACGGATTCCACCGCACCGCGCCGCGAAGATCACACCGCAGTCTTGGATAGTCGCGGCAAGCGCATGGTCATTTTCGGCGGTCGCGATAGCCGCCGCGCGAACCTTTATGAAATGTGGGCGCTCAATCTCAATCCGCAGTCACCGCGCTTTGAGAAATGGAAGAATTTGACCGCGGAGGAAAATCATCCGCCCGGGCGCGTTGATCACGTTGCGGTTTATGATCGCAAAAAAAATCGCATGGTGCTTTACGGCGGCTGGGATAAGGATGAAAACGAATGCTTCGATGATACGTGGGCTTTCATGTTCGCGAATCGCCCGGATAGCATCGGCCATTGGCGCAAGCTGAAGACGCGGCATTTACATCCGCCCGAGCGCCGACATGCAGTGAGCGTTTATGACGAAGCGCGAAATCTTTTCATCATCTGCGGCGGCTATGGCGACAAAGGTTATATCAACGACGTGTGGGCGTTCGATCTGACGAGCAATGTTTGGATCAACATCACGCCCGGGCCGCGCCCGCGCCTGGATCATCAAGCGATTTATGATCCGCGCAGCCGGCGCATGCTTTTGTGGGGCGGCGATGCGAAGCTCGAAAACAAATTTCATGATTTGTGGGAGCTGGCGATAACGCCGGATTGGTCGTTAGATTCGTTGCGGGAAACACGGCCGCCGAAGATCAGTGTGAAATAAAAACTGCCGCATCATACAATCGAGTGAACAATCTCTTTGATGTCATTCTGAAAGAAACTTCGCTCGCACTGGGCACAATCTCAAAATAGGCTGTGATGCCAGCGCTAGGGAAGGTTCTTACAGAATGACATCAAAGAGGGCGGTTATCGAAAGATTGCACATTCAACTCGAATTCGCCATGCCCTCTCCTCTCGAACTTGCTCCCGTGAACGGCGGCGTGCCGGTCAAATTTTTTCTGACGAAAGACTTGATGCCTGAGGCCGAGACGATGGCGCAATTGCGCCGGCTCGCGGCGGCTGAAGGCTTGGCGCACCATGTTGCCGTTTTGCCGGACGTGCATCGCAAGAGCCGCAATCTTAGTCCGACGGGAACGGTGGTGGCCGCGAAAGACGCGATCATTCCGCGCGCGGTTGACACCGGCATTGGTTGCGGCATGCGTATGGTGCGAACCGAGATTGACGCGCGCGACTTGTCAGCGCCCGTGCTTGACGCGCTTTTCGACGAGTTGCGGCGCGCCATTCCGGTTTTGGAGCATGATGAAGAAGTGTTGAGCAAACAGGAAGTCGGCGAGATTCTTGTGCATGGCGGAAAGTGGAGCCAAAAGCGCTTCGGGTTGAGTGATGAAGAGATGAATTGCATCGAAGAGCGCGGCACGATGCCGACGGACACGCACGATAGTGAAAAGATTCTCGCGGCGGTGCCGGATAAAGCGCTCAAGAAAGGGCGGCGCACTCTCGGCACGCTCGGCGATGGCAATCATTTTCTCGAGCTGCAAGAGATCGTTGAAGTGCTCGATGATGAAATCGCGAGCTTGTTGCGTCTGCATTTGGGCAAAGCGATGTTCATGTTGCACACCGGCTCGCGCAGCGTGGGCAGCAAAATGATGAAAGGTTATTTGGAAGAGTTCGAAGAGAAAAAACTTTTTAAGAACGCTACAACGCCGATTTGGTCCATGCCCGCAGATTCGGAAGAAGGTTTGCAATATGCGCGCGCCGTGGCCGCGGCTTCGAATTTCGGCTTTGCCAATCGCATCGCCATCACGGAGCAACTGCGCGCCGCGATGCGAAAAGTTTTGCGCGATGACGCCGCGCAGATGCCTTTGCTCTACGATTGCGCGCACGTCAGCATCAAGCCGGAGCAATGGCGCGGCGAGAAGTTGTGGGTGCATCGTCACGGCGCGAGCCGCGCGTTGCCGCGCTCGCGCTGTCTCGAGCATCCCGTCTTTGCGAAGACCGGCCAGCCGATTCCGATTCCCGGGTCCATGGGGCACGATTCGTTCATTGGCGTGGCGGACGAGGGCGCGTTGGAATCTTTCTGCTCGGTGAATCACGGCGCGGGCCGGGTGATGGATAAACCGGAGGCCATGGCGCGGTTCACGGAAGCGCAAGTCGAACAAGAAATGCGCGCGAAGAATATTCGGTTGTATCGCTACGGCTCGGACAACCTCGCCGAACAAGCGCCGAGTTCGTTCAAAGATATTTCGCAGGTCCTTCACGCGATGTCAGCGCTGGCGCTCGCGAAGCCGGTGGCGCGCTTGCGGCCGGTTGCAGTTTTGAAAGGATAATGCCCAACACGGCCAAGCCTGGCCAAAAAGAAAAAGCCTCGCCCACTGAAATGAACTCCCACAGAAATGATTTTTGAAGGTTCATTTCTGTAGGACTTCATTTCTGTGGGCGAATCTTTTTGCTTTTGGGGGCTACGATTCCACCCTTAGGATCGTCAACTAAATAACTTTCTCATTAATAGTAGACTAAAGAGCTAGTGAAGAAAAAAGAGCATCAACCATGCAAAACCTCTCAAAACTTGCGGTGATCGGCGCGGGGAAGATGGGTGAGACGCTCATCAAAGCGCTGCTGGAAACCAAGCTGCTCGCGGCCGAGCAGGTCATTGCGACAGCGAAGCACGCGGCGCGCTTGGAGGAAATTGCGAAGCGTTTTAATGTTGCGATCACGCGGGATAATCGCGAAGCGGTGGCGATGGCGGACTTAATTCTGCTCTGCGTGAAGCCGCAGGTTCTGCGCGACGTGCTTGAAGAGATCAAGCCCGTGATGCGGCCGGAGCATATGCTCATTTCGATTGCGGCCTCGGCGACGACCGCTTTCATCGAGCGGCATTTGGAAAACACCGCGCCGGTGGTGCGCGCGATGCCAAATACGCCGGCGCTGGTGCGCGCGGGCATGACGGCGCTCTGCGCCGGAACCCATGCGCGCGAAGAACATCTGCAACGCGCGCGGCAAATTTTTGACGCCGTAGGACGCACATTAATCATCGACGAAAAGCACATGGACGCCGTGACCGCGCTCAGCGCCAGCGGCCCGGCCTACATCTACGTCATCTTGGAATCGCTGGCCGAAGGCGGATTGAAAGTGGGGTTGCCGCGGCAAGTGGCGACGGAGTTGGCAGCGCAAATGTGCTTGGGCGCGGCGCGTATGGTATTGGAAACCGGCGCGCATCCCGCGCTGCTGAAAGACGCGGTCACGACGCCCGCCGGCTGCACGATCGACGGCATTCTGCAATTGGAAGAAGGCGGCTTGCGCGTGACGCTCATCAAAGCCGTAGTCGAGGCCACGCGCCGCGCGACGCAGCTCATTGAAAGCTGAAATGCCCCACGCAAGAGCCAATCAAAAAAGCAAAATGATTCTATGGCAAAATTATTTAAAGAAGCTTTGAGCCTCTGCAATCATCATCCTCTCGTCTGAAATAATTTTATCATTAAATGATTTTGCAAGGAAAGAATTTGCAATGGACTATTGCTTCTGCGTCCTCGGCTGGCATTTTTACGAGGAGTTCTATGAGCAGCTTTATCGCATCCCGGGCAAGAAGCGCGTCATCTGCCATCGCGAGCGCGAATATTTTGCCGAGCGGCCGCGACTCTTCGAAATGCTGCAAGCCGATCTGCATTTCTGCGCGAATCGCGGTTTGGAATGGGGCGGCTATCATCAGTTCATCGAGATGAAGCTGCACGAGCCTTATGAGTTCGTGATTTTTTGCCACGATGATATTGTGATCAAAGACGCGGGCTTCGTCGCCGCGCTCGCGGAAAAATTTCGCGATCCGAAAATCAAAGTGATCGGCAACGGCCGCAACGGCGCGGATTGGGAATTTCGTTTCGGCAAGTATAAAGATCGCATGGCTTTCGAAGATAACGACGATTTCATCGTGCGCACCGTGCGCGGCTCGTTCTTCGCCGCGCGCTCGGATATTTTTGCCGTGCTCGGCAATTTTCCCGTGCACTGGCCCGCCAAGACGATGAAGAAAGGCAACCTCTCGCTGCGCAATTTCGGATACGCCGTCACCAAAAAATTCGGCGCGGAGAGCATCACTTATCTCGAGCCGGAGAGGTGGCTGGTGACGAGGTATTTGATTGAAATGCAGCGCGGCGAGCAACGAGTTGTAGAAACTTGATGCGCCCGGTCTCGCCGGAAGCGCCCCGCGAATTATACGCACTCATTCCCCGCCGTTTTACATGAATTTTACCTTCGCGCGACTTCCCCATGACAACGCCGCTTTAAAAATTTTGTATCTTATCTCGCCAACACGGAAGGCGAATATCATTTATGAATCGTGAAGAAGGGATGCGCGATGAAACGAAACCTGCTGCAAATCTGTTTGACAATTTTTGCCTCTATGCTCTGGGCCCCGGCCTCGGCGCAAGAAGAGACATTCACTGAGCCGTTGAGCCAAATTTCCTTCCCGAAAAAGATAACGTTCCAATATCAGGACAGCACGCGCACGCTTACCGCGACGGGCGCAGCAGAGAGAAAACATGCCAAAAGGGGTAAGAAAAAAGGCGAGCAAGAGTTTCGCTCCGTTTGCACGGTCGCGCATTACATGGAGCATCCCCCCAACGGCGATGCGCAAAAAATTTACGGTTTGATTCTCGAAAGCAAAAACCTCAAAGTTTTCGTCATGAATTTCAACACCAGAATCCCGGCCGGCAAAATCAAAGAATGGTTTTTGGGGCAGACCGAGAGGAAAGATCCGGCGGCCAAAAAAAAGATCCTAAAAAGCCTGAACGAATTCGCTGATTTGTTTGCGGGCGAATTCATGCAAAACGAGCGCTGCGAAATTCGGTGGTTGCCCGATGGCGGCACGATGGTGTTGCTCCCCGGCGCGCCGGAGAAGATCATTGCGGACCCGGCTTTCGCGCCGTTTTGGTGGAAGCTTTGGCTGGGGGAAGGATCTTCATTCGAACGCTCGGACTTGGTGAATCGCATCGTATCGCTGTGAATTTTCTACAAAAGCAGGAGGTGAATATGAAAACACGAGTTATTGCTCAGACAATGTTCGCGCTGACGTTGTTGGCCGGTGTTGCGTCGGTAAGCCACGCGCAGTCGACGACACTCTCGCAAGCCGATTTGTTCAAAACATTGAAGCCCGGGCAATGGATTCAGCTCGAAGGCGTGCCACAGCGCGATTTGTCGGTGATTGCGACGGAGGTCAAGTTTCTTACCGGCGATTTCCAGGAAGACGATTGGGAAGTTTTCGGCGCGGCGAAAGCGATCAATCGCGGCTTGCAGGAGTTCGAGATCCTGTCGCTGAAAATCAAAACGAAAGCCGAAACCGATTATCAAGTGAAAGACAAGACCCGGCAATTCACGAAGTTCGAGGACTTGAAAACCGGCTTGCTGGTGGAGGTCGAAGGGTCGTTTTTGAAAGACGGCACCTTCATGGCGGAAGAGATTCAAGATAAAACGATTTCAAAAGCCGCCGAGGCCGGCAGCATTACCTTCGTCGGCAAAACCGAAAAGGTGGATCCCGCGCGCCGCGCGATCACGCTGATGGGCGTCACGTTTCTCATGAACGATCAAACGCACGTGCGCTCGGCGATAAAGTAATATCTCCAGGCTTGTAGCAGCGCCTGAAGGCGCAGGCCGTGCCGACCAGCCGGCTCCTAAAGGAGCTACTACGAACGGAGTTATTCTTCAAGGCTGTGAAAAAGTATCAGGAGGGCAAATAATAAAGCCCTCAGGCTGAAAGCTGGAGCGCCTCATGCGTATGATTTCATCTTTCGAAAACCGGCTGTTTCATCGCATCAAAAAATTATCATCGCTCATTCTCGGCGCGTTGGTTTCTGCGACGTGCTTGATCCCTCCTCGTTTCGCTCATCCCCGCGCCAACGATAACGCTCGCAATGCCGAGTTCCCGTATAAAACCTATAGTGAAACGGAAGTTGCTGCAGCTTTGCAAAGGCCGCTGACGCTGGAGGATTGCATCGGCATCGCGCTGCGAAAAAGCATTCCGTTGCGCATCGCGCAGGGTGATCTGGAGCGCGCCGAGGCCGCACGTGCGGGAAGTTATGGGGCCTTTCTGCCCGTCTTCTCTCTGGATGCTTCACGCGACAATTCGCTTTCAGAAGATGCGAAGGGTTTTGATTTGAATGAAGACGAGGTCACCGATTCGCTTGGCGGCTTGATCCCCTCTCGCTTTGCCAACCAGGCCTCCATTGCGGGCAAAATACAACTTTATACTCTCACCGGAGCCTCTTTACAGCTCACCAAAGATTTTTTTCATGATGTGAACATGCCTTTAAGCAAGCGCTCCGGCACTCCGGACGCGCTAACCTCGAAGATTGATAATGCCTCCTATGCCGTTAGGCTTTCGCAGCCCCTGTTGCGTGGCGCCGGACCCACGGTCGCGCGCGGCAGCGTGATCAGCACCGGGTATGATCGGCAGATGCAAGAATGGTCGCTGCTGGATGACAAGTTGCAAACCGTGTTCACGATCAAACGCGTTTATTATGATGCGCTTTCCAAGCGGGAGCTGTTGAAAGTGAACGAAGCCGCGGTGCGCAGCGATTCCGCTTTGGTGAAGGCTTCACAAGCTTTGATTCTCGCGAAGCTGGCTTCGCGGCGCGACGTGTTGAGCGCGGAGATTCGTTTGGCTGACGACCTGGCCGCTCTCATCAAAGCGCAAAATGATTACCAGCGTGCGTTGGATGCCTTGAAAGACATCATGGGCTTGCCGATCGGAATGCTCATTAACGTGGATGAAACCGGTTTGAGTTTCGTGCTGGTGACTTTGGATGAGCCAGCCTTGATACGGCGCGCCGTGGAAGGCAATCCCGCGCTTCAGAGCTTGGCAGTGGCGATCAAGCGCGGCCGGCTGCAACGCAGCCTCGCAAAAAACGCATTATTGCCGCAGCTCAATCTCGAGGCCTCTTACTCTTCCAATTTGGGGAAGGATCTGGTGTTGAATCAAAACTCGAGCAAGAAAGGCGGTTGGCAGGCGGCCGTGAGCTTGAGCTACGCTTTTTTGAATCGCGATGCTGCGGCAGATGCCGAAATTGCGGAGATTGCGGTTCGGCAGCAAGAGGATCGCCTGCTCGATCAGCAGCGGCAAATCGTGGTTAGTATTCGCGAAATCGTGCGCAGCGTCTATACCTCTGCTGAAGAAATCAAGGCCATTGAGCAAGGCATCAAAGCGGCGGAGGAAAAACTCGATTTTGCCAACACTATGTTCAATCTGGGACGCGCCTCGAATTTCGACGTCACCGAATCGCAGGAGTTCCTGCTCAAAGCCAAGACGCAATACCTTCGCAAGCTGGTGGATTATCACACGCAGTTGGCCTTGCTGGAGAGCTTGACCGGACAACCGATTACGCCCTAGGTCAAGCTTCCGTCAAAATGATTTGAGCGCTGATGATTTCGCTTGGACACATCACGTTCGCCCTAAGTTGAGTTACGCTTCGTTGGCATAGCCGTATGCCCGAAGATTTTGATTGTTCAGCTTCATGCCATTCATCCTGGAGGTCGACATATGCAGAAGAAAAGTGCAAAGCAAAGTTGGCTGGAAAAAATTCTTGCCGATAAAAGCCGGCGTCGAGTCGCGATGCTCGTTGCGGGCGGCGTGATCGTTCTGCTTTTTGTCGGCAGCACGCTGCTCGTTTCCGACGACGAAACGACGAACATTCCAACCGCCAAAGTCAAGGAAGGGCCGGTCACGATCAAGATCACGGAATCCGGCGAGTTGCGCGCGCAAGATCAAGTGACGATCAGCGCGGTGACGGACAAACAAATTTTGTGGCTCGTGCCGGAAGGAAAATGGGTGGAAGAAGGCGATACGCTCATCGTCTATGAGTCGGAGAAATATCTCATCTCCAAAGGCGAGTCCGAATCCATGGTGTTGATGGCGCAAGCCGACATGGTCAAAGCCCAAAGTGATTTGGAAGCGCAAAAAGCGCGGGAGGAGGCGGCGCGAAAGAATTATGAAATGTTGCCGGCGCTGGCGAAGAAAGGCTATATTCAGGAGAATGAAGTCGAGCAGGCGCGTTTGCAATACCTCGAGTATCGTTCCAAGTCGCGCTCGTTGCAGGCCAATATCGATGCCGCGAAAGCCCAGGTCGATCGCGCGAATCGTTCGCTCGAGCAACAGGAAAGGAAGCTGCGTCAAGGCGTGGTGTTCGCGCCGCGCGCCGGGCTGGTGGTCTACGCGATGACCGGCGACGTCGAAAATCAGAAAAAAATCACGGTGGGCATGATTCCTTTCGAAGGCATGGATTTGATGTATTTGCCGGACGTTTCTTCGATGATGGTGGATACCGAGGTCAGTGAAGTCGATTTGGCCAAGCTGCGTCTCAACTTGCCGGTGGAGATTCGCCTCGATGCTTATCAAGACGTGGTGTTCAACGGCGAGGTGGTTTACATTGCGGACTTGGCCAAGCGCAAAATCAGCCGCATCACCGGCAAAGCCACCGGCGCCAAAGTTTTTGACGTGACCATCAAAGTGCGCGATCAAGATAAACGCCTCAAGCCGGGCTTGACGGCCACGCTGGATTTGATCGTCAATCAACACGCGCAAGCGCTCTACCTTCCGCTCGAGGCTGTGTTTGTGAACGAGCAGGATCAAACGATTGCCTATGTGAAGAACAAAGGCGGGATCGAAATGCGCGTCATTCAAATCGAAGAATCGAACGATCGCGTGGCGATCGTCAAAGACGGCTTGCGCAGAGATGAAGAAGTTTTGCTCGGCCGGCCGGCGACGATTTGATGATCTTCACGCAGCTTTTTTGATTTTAGCGCACGCCCCGGTATTGTCATCCCGCCGTGGCGGGGCTTTCCCTCGCACTGGACACCTAGCTCGTGTCTAGGGAAGTTCCTTCCAGGATGACAACGCCGAGGAGACTTTCGCTTCATTAACATTCGGCAAAAAGTTTTTACAACCAAAGAGACCCTCATGCTCGTTGAAGTTCACAATCTCAGCCGCACCTATCTGATGGGCGAAACGCAGGTGCATGCGTTGCGCGGCGTTTCTTTAGGCGTGGAAAGCGGCGAGTTCGTCGCGATTATGGGGCCTTCCGGCTCCGGCAAATCGACACTCATGCACTTGCTGGGCTGCTTGGATCGTCCCAGCACCGGAACTTATAGTTTGGACGGCACTCCTGTTGAGAAGCTCGACGACGTTGAGTTGTCGCGCTTGCGCAATCGCAAAGTCGGGTTCGTGTTTCAAGCCTTCAATTTGATCATGCAGCTCACGGTGTTGGAGAACATCGAAGTGCCGCTGATCTACATGGGCCTCGAGCGTTCCGAGCGCCGCGCCCTGAGCAAAGAAGTGCTGAACGCGGTGGGCTTGTCGCACCGCGGCAACCATCGCCCGAACGAGCTTTCCGGCGGCGAGAATCAGCGTGTCGCGATCGCGCGCGCGCTGGTGACCAATCCGCAAATCGTTTTTGCGGACGAGCCCACCGGCAATCTCGACACCAAAACCGGCCACGAGATTATGGAGATTTTACGCGAGATGAACGAGAGCGGCACGACCGTGATTCTCGTCACGCACGAAATGGAAAAGGCCAAATGGGCGCGCCGGCTCATTCACATGCAAGACGGCAAGATGCTGCGCGAGCTGCATGGCCGTGAAGTGCAACAGTTGCGGGATTTGTTTCAGGACATGCCGCAAGCGTGAGCGATGGGCAAATAATATTAGCACAACGTCGAGTCGAGCACGCCCCTTCATTGTCATTCTGCAAGAACCTTCCCTCGCACTGGGGACACCTTGCAATAACAAGAGGTATACCGAGCACGAGGGAAGGTTCTACAGAATGACAAGCCTGGGTATTTTCTTGTTCCCAAACTCCGTTTGGGAACACACTTGTTGGAGAAACTCTGTTTCTCCTGTTCCGAGAAAGAGGCGCATTGCAAGCCTGCTCGCACAATCGTAATCCGCTCTCATTTTGCAACCGTCGCCTTCACTTCAACTCAACCGCAACGCGCACACATGCAATTCTCTGAAAGCCTCCGCATCGGGATCAAAAGCATTTGGGTGCATAAGCTGCGCTCCTTGCTCACGACGCTCGGTGTGATCTTCGGCGTGGCTGCGGTGATTTCCATGCTCTCCATCGGCGAGGGCGCGAAACGCTCGGCCATCGAGCAAATCAAGCTGCTCGGCACCAACAATATTCGCGTCAACTATGTGAAGCTCACCGGCGAGCAGGCGGAAGCGGCGGAGAAAAAACTTGCGCTGGGCTTGACGTATCATGACGGCCAACTCATTCGCGCGAACCTGCCGACCATCAAAGGCGTGACGCCGGTGCGTTATGTCGAGATCGAAGTCATGTACGGCAACAAAGAGTCGAGCGGGCGCGTGATCGGCACCGACGATGCTTACGTATGGGTGACGAACTTTCATCCGCAAGAGGGCCGCTTCATCACCGTGCTGGACGTGCAAGAGGCCAAGCGCGTGTGCGTGATCGGCGACGAGGTGCGCGCAGAATTGTTCGGCTATCGCAATGCCGTTGGCCGCCGCATCAAAATCGGCAACACGTGGTTTACCGTCGTCGGTGTGATGGAGTCGAAAACGGTGAAGGAAGGCAAGGCTTCAGTGATCAAGCTGCGCAACATCAACAAGGATATTTACATTCCCATCACTACGGCGCTCAAACGCTTCACGGATGAAGACCGCCCGAACGCGATCGAAGAGATTGCGATACAAGTGCAGAACGAAGACCAAGTGTTGCCGACCGCGGAAGTGGTGAAGCGCCTGCTCACGCGCACGCACAACGGCGTGAATGATTATGAGATCATCATTCCGGCTGAACTGCTGGCGCAGAGCCAAAAGACGCAGCGCGTGTTCAACATCGTGATGGGCTCGATCGCCGCAATCTCGCTGCTCGTCGGCGGCATCGGCATCATGAATATCATGCTCGCCAGCGTGACCGAGCGCACAAAAGAAATCGGCACGCGGCGCGCGCTGGGCGCAACCGAGCGCGACATCATGGGGCAGTTCCTCAACGAGACCGTGTTGATCAGCGTGACCGGCGGCATGATCGGCATTCTCTTGGGCGTGATCATGGCGAAGCTCATCAATCTGTACGCGGGCTGGGACACGGTGATCGCATTTTACAGCGTGATGCTCTCGTTCGGAATTTCCGCGCTGGTCGGCATCGTGTTCGGCCTTTATCCCGCGCGCAAAGCCGCGAAGATGGATCCGATTGCGGCGCTGCGGTTTGAATAAGAGGCGCGTTCGTTCACTTCAATACCACATGACAAACCGCGACAGCTTTTTGGGAATGAATCGCCCGATCACGCGGCGCGATTTCTTGCAGGGCACGGCCCTCGGCATTGCGGGCCTCGCGCTGAGTTGCAGAAACAAGCCCGAGCTTGCCCAACGACCCACCGGCAAAAATTATCCTCCACTCCTCACCGGCCTGCGGGGACAGGACTTCGCTTCCACTAAGCTCGGCCATCGCGTGCGCGACGGTGAGTTTCGCGAGCAGCCCGCGCCGAGCAACGCGACCAACGAAGAATACGATCTCATTGTCATTGGCGCCGGCCTTGCGGGCCTCGCCGCGGCGCACGTTTATAATCGCGAGCGCAAAGACCGGCCGCGCATTTTGATTTTGGATAACCATGGCGACTTCGGCGGCCACGCGCGCCGCAATACCTTCGAATGGAACGGCGTCACGCTGATCGCGCCCGGCGGCACTTTCGCACTCGAAGACCCGGATAATTCCCCGCCCGAAGCCGTGGAAATTTTCAACGAGCTCGGCATAGACCCGGCGCGGCTCGAAGCCTTCCGCGACAATACTTTTAAAAGCCGCTTCAAGCTCTCCGCCGGCGTATTTTTCGACCCGCGCGTGTTCGGCAACGGTGCGCCGCAATGGGTGAATCGCTTCTTCGAAGTTCCGTATGAGGAATTTTTCGCGCGCGCGCCCATTCCCGAAGCCGCGCGCCGCGAGCTGGCCGAGCTTTATTCCACGCGAAAAAATTATTTCCCCGAAGCGGCCACGCGCGAGCAAAGATTGGCCGGGATGAGCTGGGAAAAATTCATTCGCGAAGTGATGGGCTTGGGCGATCACGCCGTGCGCTTTGCAAACATGCACGCGACCGATCTCGTGGGCCTCGGCTGCGACGCGGTTTCCGCACTCGAAGGTTATCACATCGGTCCCGGCTTTTTCGGCATGGGCGGTGAAGGGTTTTATGAAAAGAACGGCGTGCTGCGCTACGGCTACGAGCCGACCACACGTTACCCGGACGGCAATCACACTATCGCGCGCCATTTGCTCAAAGCAATCTTGCCCGAGGCCGTGCCCGGCGAGAATACGATGGAGGGCGTGTTCAATAGTGAAGTCCATTACGCGGCGTTTGATCGCGCGCAAAACAACGTGCGTATTCGCCTGCGCGCGATGGCAGTGCGTGTTGAACATGAAGCGGGCGCGAATGATGAGCGCGTCGTCGTGCACTACACGCAGCCCGAGGGCCGGGTCTATCGCGTCGCGAGCCGCAGCGCAATTATGGCGGGCTGGGGCATGGTTGCGAAACACATTGTCCCGGAATTGCCGCAAGAGCAAGTGCAAGCCCTCGATCAATATCGCTACACCTCTGCAATTTATATCAACGTGCTCCTGCGCCATTGGCGGCCCATGGCCGAGTTGGGGCTGTTCGACATGTATCTCCCCGGCGGTTATTGCTCGTGGATGAATATTTCCGATCCGCTGCACGTCGGCAGCTACCAGCCGGAATATCATCCCGACAAACCGATCTTGCTCAACATGTATAAATATCTTTATTCTCCCGGACTCGATCCCGCCGAGCAAATGATTATGGGGCGCTTGGAATTGGAGAACAAGCCCTTTGAAGAATTTGAACGCGAGATTCGCACGGAACTGAATTACATGTTCGGCCCGTGGGGCTTCAATGCCGCGGATGATATTCTCGCGATCACGGTGAATCGCTGGGGGCATGGCTATAATTTTTTCAAAGGCCCGGTTTCATCTGCGCGCAAGAGCCTTCCGCCTTATGTGAAAGGAAGAGAGCGGCTTGGCCGCATTTCATTTGCCGGCGCTGACGCGGGAGGGAGTCCATGGACACAACTGGCCCTGCAACAAGGCATGAGGGCAGCGCTGGAGCAGTTGGAACTCTGAGCAAATGAATCCCGGCCCTTGCGAAGATTCACAACCTCCGCAAGGGATGACCAGAAAACGGAGACTTCGCCTTGCGCTTCGATCTACCTCCCGAAATTTTTCTTGCCGCCCAACGACGCATTACGCACTATGTTCGCCGCACTCCGCTCTTGCCTCGCCCGCGTCTTTACGGCGATTCCTTTCCAAGCGTACATCTCAAATTAGAAAATCTCCAAGCCGGCGGCTCATTCAAAGCGCGCGGTGTGTTCAATCATCTTTTGCAACTTGATGAAGAGCAACGCCGGCGCGGCGTGATTACGGCTTCGGGCGGCAATCATGGCGTTGCGCTCGCGTATGCTGCACATTGTTTGAACATTCCCGCCACTGTGTATTTGCCCACGCGCGCCAGCGAAGATCGCATCGCGCGCATCGCGGCATGGGGCGCGAAAATTTTCAAACACGGGAGAGATTGGGACGACGCGAACCTCAAAGCGCTCGAACATGCCGAGCAGGAAAATTTTTATTACGTGCATGCCTTCGATGCCGAAGCCACGCTCGCGGGGCAAGGCACGCTCGGTTTGGAATTACTCGAAGATTTGCCTGAGCTTGATTGCGCGCTCATCGCCATCGGCGGCGGCGGTTTGATTTGCGGCGCGGCTGCGGCAATCAAGCAACGCAAGCCCCAAGTGCGCATCATTGGCGTCGAGCCTGCGGGCGCGCCTTCGATGTCCGTGAGCGTAAACGCCGGTCTGGTCACGCCGTTGAACGAAACGCGCACCATTGCCGACACGCTTGCGCCTCGTTCCGTGAGCGAACGCACGCTCGCGCTCGCGCAACGTTATCTTGACGAGATAATTTTGGTTCAAGAAGAAAAGCTCATCGCAGCCATGCGCTGGCTCTGGCGCGAGTGCAACCAACTCGTCGAGCCCGCGGGCGCGGCAGTTATCGCGGCTTTATTGCAAGATGAAGCCTTGGTCGCGCGCTTCAAACAACCCGTTGCCGTCATTTGCGGCGGCAATGCCGCGGCGGAAAGCGTGTTTGGCAATTATCACAACGCGATTCGATAACAATCATCACGGAGAGAGTGAGAGAGCACGCCATGGAAAAATTTTTGAGTATGCACTCGACAATTCCCCCTTTGAGGGCGGCAGGGAGGTGTCATCGCATCACGAGCAACCAACGAAATACACTTGAAATTCCTCTACCTTGCGAAAGGCGTGCTCGAAGTGAAGAACACCTCCTTCAAGGAGGAAATATTCAAAACCCTGCGGCTTTCATTCTCTTGTTCGTCTTTCTCTTTTTTTCCCTTTGCAGTTCCCAGTCCGCGCTCGTTTTCCAAACCGATTTCGGCTTGAAAGACGGCGCAGTCGCGTGCATGAAAGGTGTGGCCTTCGGCGTCGATCCTCAACTCAAAATGTTCGACGTGACGCACGAGATTCCGGCTTATGATATTTGGGCCGCAGCTTATCAGCTCAAACAAACCGCGCCCTATTGGCCGAGCGGAACCGTGTTCGTCTCCGTCGTTGATCCCGGCGTGGGCACGGAGCGCAAATCCATCGTCATGAAAACGAAGAGCGACCACTATTTCGTCACGCCGGACAACGGCACGCTCACGTTGGTGGCGGAAGACTTGGGCGTTGCTGAAGTGCGGCAGATCGACGAGAAAACCAATCGCCTCGCCGGCTCGGAAAAATCTTACACCTTTCACGGTCGAGACGTGTATGCTTACACCGGCGCGCGTCTCGCGTCAGGTAAAATATCTTTCGAGCAAGTTGGGCCGCTGCTTTCCGCCAAAGTTGAAATGATCGCTTATGAAAAGCCGCGCTTCGAGCAAAATGCCGTATGGGGCACGATTCCAATTCTCGACACGCAATACGGCAATATTTGGACGAACCTCGACGAGCAAACTTTTCTGAAGCTCGGCGTGAAGATCGGCGGCGAAGTGATCGTGCAAATCAAAGAGGAAGAAAAAATCGTGTGGGAAGGCAAGATGCCTTATGTGCGCACTTTTGGCGACGTGCCCGTCGGTGAGCCTTTGCTTTATCTCAACAGCGTGCTCTGCGTTTCGTTCGCGATCAATCAAGAAAGTTTTGCGGCCAATCACAAGATCGCTTCCGGCCCGAATTGGCGCGTGAAGATCACGAAAGCCAAATAAGCGGTTGCTTCTCGATTGTCGAGTTCTATATTTGTCACAAAGCTTTGCTTGAAGATTGCTTACTATACCGAAAAAAGGTTGTTTTGTATCCCTCCAGGGGCTGTCATTCAGAAGGAACCCTTTGACTCGCTGGAGAAACAGTTCGCCTGGAGGTTGTGCCCGGTGCTTAAAAAGATTCCTGCTGAATGACATTATCTGGGGTGTTACAAACTAATCCGCCATCAGTATATCGTCACGAGGCCATAAACCATGTCTGCTCTTCCTCAAAGAAAACTGACTGCCGCCGAGTATCTTGAAATCGAGCGTTGCGCGGAATTCAAAAGCGAGTTTCATAACGGAGAGATGTTCGCTATGGCGGGCGCCAGCATACCCCACAATCGCATCGTTGGCAATATTCTTCGAGCGCTCGGCAATAGATTGGAAAAGCGTGATTGCAATGTTTATCCCAGCGATACGCGCGTCAAGATCGAGCGGATAAATAAATATACTTACCCCGATGTCAGCGTAACTTGTGGCCAAGAAATTTATGAAGACGAGCGCGAAGACATTCTTCTCAACCCAATCTTGATCGTAGAAATTCTTTCGCCTTCCACTGCCGGTTACGATCGCGGAGACAAATTCCAACACTATCAATTCATCAAATCATTGCAAGAGTATATTCTCATCGCGCAGGATACCTGCCGCGTTGAGCAGTTCGTGCGTCAGCACGACTGGGAATGGAAGTATCGCATCTACGCTAACCTCGACGACGTGGTTAAACTCGAGAGCATTGGCTGCGAGCTGCCGCTCAAGGAAGTGTATTTGAAAGTGCCGAAGCCTGCTTCTTCCTAATCATCTCGCGCGCATGTCCCTTCTTTCCTTCCTGCGTTCTCTCAATTTGGAGGGCCGCACCCCTCGCCCCGGAGAACCCGAACTCACACTCAAAGATCGTTTTCGTGCGTTGCGCAATTTGCCCCCGCTGTTTCGCATGATTTGGGAAACGCACGCGCCGCTCACGCTTGCGACCATGCTGCTGCGTTTCGTGCGCGCCGCCGTGCCGCTCGCGACGCTCTATCTCGGCAAGCTCATCATCGACGAAGTCGTGCGCCTCACCCAAGCTACTGGCGCACACGATCTCTCCCTGTTGTGGAAACTCGTTGCCCTCGAACTTGGCCTCGTCATTTTCTCGGACGTGTTGAATCGCGGCCTCGGCTTGTTGGATAGCATGCTCGGGGACTTGTTTTCGAATCGCACCTCGGTATTGTTGATGGAACACGCCGCGAAGATGGATTTGGAGCGTTTCGAAGACTCGGCTTTTTATGACAAACTCGAACGCGCGCGCCGCCAAACTGCCGGGCGTATGACGCTCATGACGCAAGGGTTCGAGCAAGCGCAAGACGCAATTACCATGGCCTTTCTCGCAGCCGGGTTGATCGCTTTCAATCCGTGGCTCATTCTGCTCTTGCTCGTCACGCTCTTGCCCGCGTTTCTGGGCGAGGCGCATTTCAACGCGCGCAGCTATTCGCTCATGTATAGTTGGACGCCCGAACGCCGCGAGCTGGATTATTTGCGCTATATCGGCGCGAGCGACGACACCGCGAAAGAAGTAAAAATTTTCGGGCTTTCGGATTTTTTGACGGGCCGTTATCGCGACCTGGCCACGCGCTATTATCGCGCCAATCGCGGCTTGTCCGTGCGGCGCGCGAGTTGGGGCAGCGTGTTCGCGATCATCGGCAATCTCGGATACTACGGCGCGTACGCGTTCATCATTCTGCGCACGGTGAGCGGGCAATTGTCCATCGGCGACATGACTTTTCTTGCCGGTTCGTTCGGGCGTTTGCGCAGCTTGCTGCGCGATATGTTGCAACGCTTCACCAGCGTGGCGGAAAGCGCGCTGTACTTGCGCGACCTCTTCGACTTCTTCGCGCTCGCGCCGCAGATTCATTCCCGGCAAAACGCGCGGCCATTCCCCAAGCCCATGCGCCACGGCTTCACATTTGAAAACGTCGGCTTCAAATATCCCGGCTCGGAGAGATGGGCGAATCGCCATTTGAGTTTCACCTTGCAAGCCGGCGAGAAGCTCGCGCTCGTGGGTGAGAACGGCGCGGGCAAAACCACGCTAGCGAAATTGCTCGCGCGTTTATATGATCCGAGTGAGGGCCGCATTCTGTTGGACGGCCACGATCTGCGCGAATATCATCTCGAAGAGTTGCGCCATGAGATCGGCGTCATCTTTCAAGACTTCGTGCGTTATCACCTGACCGCCTCCGAAAATCTCGCCATCGGCCGCATCGAAGCGCGCGAAGACGTGCCGCGCATCGAACGCGCCGCGACACGCAGTTTGGCGAACACGGTGATTGAAAAACTGCCGGGGAAGTATGATCAAATTTTAGGCAAGCGCTTTGAGAAGGGCGTGGAGCTTTCGGGCGGAGAATGGCAGAAGATCGCGCTCGGTCGCGCGTACATGCGCGAAGCGCAGTTGCTCATTCTCGACGAGCCGACTGCCTCGCTCGATGCGCGCGCAGAGCACGAAGTGTTTCAGCGCTTCGCCGAGCTCACGCATGGCAAAACCGCGGTGCTCATCTCGCACCGCTTCTCCACCGTGCGCATGGCGGACCGCATTTTGGTTTTGCACAACGGCGAGTTGGTCGAGTTGGGCACGCACGAAGAATTGCTCGCGCAGAGCGGCAGATATGCGGAGCTGTTTTATTTGCAGGCGGAGGGATATCAGTGAGCAAGGGGCAGTAATCAGTTGCCAGTGAGCAGTGGTCAGTATTATAAAAACTCGAACCCGGCGAGATTGAAACACGTTCCGGCATGCGATTGAGACAATGCCATGTTAAACTCCGCCTTCGATCACCTTCTCTATGCCTTCAATGCCGATCGCGCGATTGCCGGCCGCGAATTTGAAAAGCGCCGCAACAAGCTGCTATATTTTTTTGCCGGCCGGGGATGCTCGTGCGCAGAGGAGCTGACTGATCAAGTTTTTGATCGGGCGGCGGAGAAGTTGGCCGCGGGCGTGGCAATTCAAAATCTCGATGCTTATCTTTTCGGCGTCGCGGATTTTGTCGAGCTGGAGCATCGCAAAAAAGCAGGCTCGCAGCCGAGGCCTCTCGATAAAGTCGAGCTTGGCGACTTGCCTTGCGAAAACCCGGAACAGATTGCGAACGAGCGCGCGGTTTTAGCGCGAGAACGCCAGCGCGAGCGCTGCATGAAACGCTGCTGGCGCCGCCTGCCGGAAGGAGCGCGCAAAAAGCTCGTCGCGTATTTTTCCGAGGAGGGCCGGGTGCGCATTGAAAATCGCAAACGGCTCGCGCAGGAACTCGAGGTTTCCCTCGACGCCCTGCGCGTGGAAATTCACCGGCTGCGCGCCGTGCTGGAAAAATGCGTGCGCGCGTGTTGGGCGCGGCGCAAAATCGGTTTGTAATGAAAAGCGTTTTTCGGCACTATTCGTGTAGAGCAGAACGGCAGCGCTCCTGCAACGGCTTGGCCGCTGCATTGACTCCGCTTCGAGGCTCATGAGCGCGCTCTCTGAAAACCTCGGCGCAGCCGAGGTCGGAACACATTGCAAATAGCCCAGACATGTCCCATGGAGAAATCAGCACGTGCAATCTCCGTTGATCACCGATGAGTTCATGCAGCGCTATCTTCTCGGCGAGCTTTTGCCGGAAGACCGTTCGCGCTTTGAAGAGCTTTACTTCAACAGCGACGAGCTTTTTGAAAAGCTCCGTCTCGTGGAAGAAGAGCTGATCGAGAGCTACGTGCGCGATGAGCTTGAAACGCAGCAGCGCGCGCGCTTCGAACAGCGCTATCTCGTCACTCGCGAGCGCCGCGAGCGCGTGGCGTTTGCGCGCAGCTTCGCCGCCATGATTGCGGCAGAGCAAACCCAAGCTTCGCGCCGGCGCAGCATGATCGCATGGCTCCGCGGCCAATGGACTGCGCTCACAACTTCGCGCGCAACTTGGCGTTGGGCCATTGCCGCGGGCGCGCTCGTACTCATCGCAGCCGGAGCCTTGCTGCGCAAGAACACGCTGCGGCCCGAGTTCACTGCGCCAAACAATTTGTTGATTGCAGACTCGCCGGAACTTGGCCGCGCCACTTTCACGCTCACGCCGCGCATGCTTTTAGCCGTGTTGCCACAGCCGACATTGCTCCTCCCCGCCGCGGCGCGCACGGCGCAATTTCAACTCGTGTTGGAAGCAAGCGAAGCGTTTCAAAGTTATCGCGCGGAGTTGCGCTCGCGCGAAGGCGAAGAGATTTGGCAAGGCGACCGACTGCACGCGACGCCGCTCGCAACAGGTAAGGCCCTCGTCTTCTCCGTACCAGCGCTCGACTTACTCGAAAGCGAGTACACGATCACATTGAGCGGCATGCGCGCTACAGAGGTGGTTTTGGTTCTTGATCAAGCGCGGCGCGCGCTCATTCAAATTGATCCCGCAACCGGTGCGCGCACCACGCTTTCGCAGCGCGGCAAGCTCATCACGCCGATGCGTTTCGCAATAGAAGCAAGCGGCGCGATCTTCGTTGTCAATGCCGAAGGAGCGAACGAGGGCTGCCGCCTCGGCTGCGGCAATGTGATCAAGATCGATCCCCTCTCCGGCGCGCAAATCGTGGTTTCATCGGGCGGACTTTTCGGAATGTTGCACGGCCTCGCGCTCGAGCTTTCCGGCGATTTGCTTGTGACGAGCACTTATGTCGATCGCGCCGCTGCGATCATTCGCGTTGATCCTCGCACTGGAGCGCAGAGCATCGTTTCTTCCGCGGGCCTGTTGTTCAATCCCATCGATCTTGCGCTTGACGAGAACGGCGATATTCTGGTGACCGAAGACCGAAACCAAGAAGGCGCCAGCGCGCTGCTCCGCATCAATGCTCGCACGGGAGAGCAAAGCATCATTGCCAAAGCCGGGTATTTGGTTGCGCCTTTCGGCATTGCGCTCGCGCCGCGTGGAGAAATTTGGATCGCCGACCAGCACGAACAGCGCGTCGTTTTTGCCGGGCCGTTAGAAGACAGCGGCGGACCCGGGAAAATTCTTCGCCTCAATCCTCTCACCGGCAAGCAGAGCGTGCTCTTCTCCGGCCAACACTTTCGCGATCCGAGCGCGATTGCCTTTGGCAGTGACGGCGCGATTTACGTTGCGGATCCCAATGCCGTGCGTCTGCAACGCGGCGCGATTATTCGCATCGCTCCGAACACGGGCAAGCAAGAGCTGCTCGCAACCGGCGAGGACATTATCGGCCCGGTTGATATTGCCGTTGCGCCGGCTACTGCGCACTCAGCTTTTGTCGTGACCGAGCAACTGCGGCAATACTCGTTTGCCGTGAAGATCGAGTGAAACCCTTGCCGAATGCTACAACGTAAGTCGACGGCGCTCTCCCGAAGTTGTCATTCTGGAACCTTCCCCGGAACTTGCGACATGCTCTTGTGCATGGAGCGCTTCCGAGCGCTAGGGAAGGTTCTTACAGAATGACATTGAAGGGAGGGCGCGCTCGGCTTTCGCCCTTCATTTTTCTTCATCGGTTTGTTTATGCCAAAGACTTTAAAAAGCGCCATCGCCTTCTTCGCGCTGCTCGTCTCCTGTTACCTCGCCGCATGCACGCGCGAGAGCGAGCGCCGCGCGCCGTTGACGCCGCGCAGCTTGGCGAGCGACTGCGCCGCGTTGCCGGCCGGACTCATTCATTGGTGGCCCGGCGAAGGCAACGCGGTTGACGTGCAAGGCAACACGCACGGCGCGCTGCGCAATGGCGCAACATTCGGCGAGGGCAAAGTGGGGCAAGCCTTTTTGCTGGACGGCGTTGATGACTTCATCGATCTCGGCAATGACACGAGCCTGCATTTTTCTAGCAGCGCGTTCACGCTCGCGCTTTGGATCAAATTCAACTCGCTCGGCCAAGGCTGCGGCGGCTATGATAACGGCTGCGTGCGCGGCATTCTGGCGAAGATGCTGCGTGTGCACGGCCGAGGCTCCGGCGAAGACGGATGGTATCTCGCGAAGGCGAATGACAACGGCTTGAGCTTCAGTTTGGGCGGCGGCGTGGGAAAAAACGGCTGCACGTTTTGGCGGCCAACAACCGTTTCGAGCACGACCACGGTGCAAGCCGGGCGCTGGTATCATCTCGCCGTGACGAAAAGCGCGAGCACGTTCGCGCTGTATGTGAATGGCCGCGAGGAAGAATCCAAGCCGCTGCCGGTCTTTACGGACACGCATGCGGCGAGCATGAAATTCGGCGCGTACGCGCCTGAGTATAATGAGGGCGAAGAGGGCGCGCATTTCGAGGGGTTGCTTGATGAAGTGCAAATCTATCGTCGCGGTTTGAACGCGAGCGAAGTGCAGACGCTGTTCGAAGCGCGCAGCGCGGGCGCGTGCAACGTGACGCTCGACGTTCTTCCCAACGAGGCTGCCAATTTTCTCTCCTGCAACAACGCCGATGAAATCATTCCCGTTGCGATTCTTTCCACGAGCACAGTTGCCGGCGAAGCTTTGAATTTCGACGCCGCGACCATTGCTCCTGCGAGCGCACGCTTCGGGCCCAAAGCCGCGAGCGAGATTCACGGTGAGGGCCATCTTGAAGACGTGGATCACGACGGTGATCTCGATTTGCTGCTCCACTTTCGCTTCGGCGATACCGGCATTAAAGCCGGTGATCAAAGCGCCAATCTCCTCGTGCAAACGAAACTTGGCCGCCCATTGCGCGGCTGCAATGCGATTCGCACGCCGCAAAAAGGCCGCAAAGTGGCGCTGCGTTCTTCCCTCCGAACTGATAAGCGTGCCGGCTGAAAATCTCGCCTCCCTTTCCCTGCCGTTTTTTTTCATCATCTCCTCAAAAAAATCTTTGTAATGTTTTTCGATTCCCGCCACTAGGATAAAAGGCAGTTTCTCTCCCCCAATCATTCCATACTCAACAAAGGAGGATGCGACATGTTTAAAAGGTCTTTTCTGCTGTCTGTGTTTTGTGTTCTGCTCTTTCAAGCCGGAATAATCAATGCGCAGGCGCAAGGTCAGCCGGCTGCGCCAAAGAGTGGAGCAGCAAACACAGCGGTTAAACCAAAATCACCGGGCACGGCCTCGTTCCTTGCATTTCTGATTCCTAGCGCCGGGCATGGCTACGCGGGCAATTGGTCTCGCGGCGTGCCGTTCGCATTGGGCCGGGTCGGGTTCGGAGTGTTGGCTCTCACCGCGGGCATCTCTGAAAATACCGACACACAAGTCATTCCGCTTTTCAACGGCAGTATCACGGTCACCACCATTACGCGCGAACCGAACGGCGTATATTATGCATCATTAGTTGGCGCGGGCGCGTTGATGATTTGGGAAATGGTGGATGCCGCCAAAACCGCCAAGCGCCACAATGCGACGCTGCAAGAGCAGAATGGGCTCAAGCTCGGATTGGCGTCGAATCCGCAAGGCCAATGGCAACTTCAAGTGTCTTACGTGTTCTGAAAATTCCGCGTTGAAAGGAGCTTCTTTATGAGCGGCAACGATGCGGCAACGAAGTACGTTCCCTGCCCCAAGTGCGGCAGCACCGACGTGAAGCAAGTGGGCTATACATGGTGGGGAGGATTTTTAGGTTCCAAATTGATGCATCATGTGAAGTGTAATGCTTGCAGCGCAACCTACAACGGCAAGACCGGAAAGCCGAACACCATGAAGATTGCAATCTACATGATTGTGGTTGGCGCACTTATCATTGCGCTATGGGATATCCTCGATTTGTAGGATGCGATGTTGATTAACCGCTGGGAAGTCGAGCTTGCGCCGCGAAGCCTTGAATGCTCTCGAGAAAATTCAGCGCGCAAGTTCGACTTCGCTCAAATCATATGCGCGCCATTTTATTTTTCGAAGCACGTTTAAGCGGAGGTTCTCATGATAAAACGCAAGCCCATCGCATGCCGCTCCTACATCGTTAGGTTTGCCCTCGCGTTGCTTCTCCTATCGCTAACGGCGGTTGCGCAAGCGCAATCTGCTCCGGCACGATTTAACTCAACCGATTCAATGCAATATCTTTGGGCCAGCGCGAATCAATATCGGCTGTGGTTCGAGCCGGAGCGCATTCCGCACGAGCTTGACGCCATGGTCAAAGCCAACCTGAAAGTGTTGCGCATCTTTTTGGATACGCATGGTTATGAACAATGGGAAGACCCGCCGGAGGCTTATACTTTCGAGAATCCGATTGGCAAGTACGATGAGACCTCGCTGGCAAAGGTCGATTATCTCATGGCGGAATGCCAAAAGCGCAGCATCAAAATGATTATCGCATTGGCGAACAGCAACAATCCCGCGCCCTATGACACGGCCTTCGGCACAGTCGTGGACATGTACCGTTCGTCCAAAGCGAATGCCGCCTTCAAGAACCGGTTCACATACTTTCTCGATCATCACAATGCGTTGTTGAACAAGAAGTGGAAGGACCTCAATGACGTCGTCTGGGCGTGGGAGATCATGAACGAAGCCGGCGCGGAATCGGCTTTTGTTGCACAGCCGCTGTCCAGCAAAGAGAAGCACGACATCATACGAACTTTCCTTGATTCGCTCGCCACGCACTTGAAACGCCTCGATCCCGATACTTACGTCTCGCTCGGTATCTCCGGCAAAGCCAAATACAAATACTGCGAGACGGCAAGCGGCGACGACATTCGAACTTTGGGCGACATCAAGAACGCGGACATCTACACGCTGCATTACTACTGTGATGATGTGCCGCGTTTGTTTGCTGATCTGAATTACGTCCGATCAATACGCAAACTGTTTCTGGTGGAGGAGTTTGGGAAACTGCGTGGGGAGGGTATGAACTCTCTCATCAGCTATTATCGCTATGTTACGCAAGTTTGCCGGGAAAACGGCATTCCCTGGATGTTCTGGCGCATGGGGCATCGCAAGGATTCAACTGACTGGTCGATTCTAGATGATGATCCGGTTTGGCAAGAGGTGGTGATTCCGGAGGCGGATTCGATTGCAAAAATTTCTACTCGAGATAAATGGAATGTGAATGTTTGCACGACTGTCGTCGAGGATAGAAATACCGACGCGCCCCAAGCTTTTCAACTCCATCAGAACTTTCCCAACCCGGTGCGGCTTTCTGCTTCAGGCAAAGGAGCGACGACCATCTCTTTTCATCTGCCGCGTGCCGCGCCGATTGATTTGCGCCTCTACGATCTTTCGGGCCGCGAGATTGCCGTGCTGCTCAATGGCCCTCGACCAAGTGGAGCGCATCGCATCAATTGGCGGATCGAGAATCTTCCGCCGGGCTTGTACTTTTACCGCTTGCGCTCTAAAGACTTGGTGCAGACGCAGAAGTTGATGATTGTGCAGTAGCATGAAAGCCGTGAAGTTGAACTTGCGCCAAGCGGCTTTGGATAATGTAAAGAAGCGTCGGCGCGCAAGTTCGACTTCGCTCAAATAATTCAAACCACAAAACCCAAGGAGCCCAGCCCATGAAAAAAAACTTTCTCCTTTTGTTGATCCTCGCCGGCTTGGCGCAGGCGCAGTTTATGAAGACCAACGGCAAGATTGCATTCGTGAGCAATCGCGACGGCGACTTAGAGATTTACGTGATGAACTATGATGGAAGCGGCGTGACGCAATTGACCAACAACACGGCGAGTGACGAATCGCCCGCGTGGTCGCCCGACGGGAGCAAGATTGCATTCCACACCAACCGCGACGGCGACTCCGAGATTTACGTGATGAACGCGGATGGCAGCAACGCGAGCAACATCACGAACAGCTCCGCTTCCGGAGAGTTTGCGCCCACGTGGTCGCCCGATGGCAGCACGATTGCGTTTGCGACCAATCGCAGCAATCCCGGGGGCAATGCGCTCGACATTTACAAAGTGAGCGCCGACGGCACAGGCCCGCAAACGCCGCTGGCGGCAACTTCCTCGCAAGAGGCGAATCCGGCGTGGGCTCCAGACAACAGCAAGATTCTCTACAATCATCACACCAGTGCGGGCGATCAAGAGCTGTACACGATGAACCTCGACGGCACGGGCCAAGCGTTCTTGCCGCCGAGCATTCAACCGCTGCAGCGGCAGATTCCGAACTGGTCGCCGAACGCGCAGCAGGTCATCTATCAAGGCGATTATCCCGGCGTCGGCATTCAAATTTACACAAGCAATGCGAACGGTACAGGAGGCGCGACGGCGCTAACGAGCGCTCCCGGCAACAATACGTATCCCGCGTTCGCGCCGGAGGGCAATTACATCGTGTTCACGAGCGACCGGGACGGCAACGGCGAAATCTACGTGATGAACGCCGACGGCTCCGGCCACGTGCGCCTCACGAACAACAGCGCCGCGGATTTTGATCCGGACTGGCAAGCGTTTCCGCTCAAAGCTTATGTGTTGCTCGCCAATCAAGTCACGCTCAAGCGCACCAAGCAAGCCACGCCGGGCGGAGACATTCATTCCAACGGCGCGCTCACCGTGGAGAAAGGCGATCCGAGCACGTACAACTCGAATCTCACTGCGGTGGGCAAGATCACGATCAACAAGCAGAACACGATTAACGGTAATGTGAAATCGCAGTCGAGCATTAGCAATTCCGGCACGATCAACGGTACGACTACCGTTGAACCGGTGGGCGTTGAGCCGTTGCCGAGTTTGAGCTTCAGCGCGGGTGGCGTGAACAATACCGTGCCCAGCGGCGGGGTGCTCGCACTTGCGCCGGGTTCGTATGGCATCGTCACCATGAGCAACAACGGCACGTTGAAACTCGCGAGCGGCGAGTATTTCATGAACGAGCTGCGCTACTCCGGCTCGATTGCGGGCGGCGTGATCGAGATCGATCTGACGAGCGGCGATCCGGCGACGATCAACGTGGTGAGCAATCTGCAATTGGGAAAGGAAGTGGAAATCCGCCTGTTGCCGAACGGCGAGAGTGACAGCAAGCTGGTGAGTTTTTTCACGCTGCAAAGCGCGCTGGTAAACGTGGGCAAAGAAGCGTATTTTCTCGGCGGCCTCCATGCGCCCAATGCTAAAGTCACGCTGGTGAAAAACAGCCAACTGCGCGGCGCGATTTGCGCGAATGAAATTCTCGTCGAGCGCGATTGTTTGTTTCTGCCTCATGATTCGCCGGGGTCATTGCCGGGGCCGGGCAATTTGCCGAAGATTCTTGCAGCAGCGAGCGACCAGCTTTCAGCCCTCGGCTTTGAATTAGCGCAGAATTATCCCAACCCGTTCAATCCCTCGACCACCATTCGCTTCTCTTTGCCAGCCGCAAGCTCGATCACGCTCAAAGTCTACAATCTCGCCGGGCAGGAAGTGGCGACGTTGCTCGATGAACCACGCGAGGCGGGCATGCACACGGTGCAATGGAACGCGAGCGGCTTGCCGAGCGGCGTTTATTTCTATCGGTTGCAAGCCGGTGAGTTTGAGGAAACGAGGAAACTTTTGTTGATGCGGTAGTTCCACATCGAGAAGTGAAGCCGGGCTTGCGCCATCATGCTTCGCCAGCTTGAAAAATAATCGTTGCGCAAGTCTGACTTCGCTCATGGCCCAAGGAGGTCGTTATGATTAGGCGTAAACTCGTCGTGTTTCTTGCCGGCTTGCTGCTTGTCATGCTCATTGGCAATCACGCTGCAAAAGCAGGCGAGACAACGCCGGCGAATGCGAAGAAGTATGCCGAGCAACGCTGGGCGATTTTGGTGGATGACTTCAAGCCGCAGCCTAAGCGCGGCGAAGCATGGTGGCAGCAAGGCAATCGTCTCGGCGGAAATCGCGGGCAGATTGACGGACCTCCGAGCGGCAAAGGAAGAGTAGTTTGGGAAAAAGGTTTTGCGAGGGCCGCGATTGATAGCGGCGTGAGCACCTATGTGGGAGTCTTTAGTTCTCTCAATCACCCGGATTATGACTGCAAGCCCTTGAATTTCTCCGCGATCTTCCCGCCACAAATTTTGTCGCAATATCAAGGTCGCATTACAGCTCTTCGTATTCAAATCAGAAATGGCAAAGGCAGATTCAAAATTGAGCTGCGGGCACAGCCTGTGTGTAGCACACAGCAAATCACCAAATGGGATACGACCGTAACTTTGCAGGGCGGACAGCAAACCGTCGAGTGTGCTTTGCCCGATACTTTACGACAAATTTTAGTGTTGAACTGGATTGTCATCGGCGATGCCGGAGATTTTGTCGAGGCGGAGCGCGTGGAATTGATCGCCAACCTGCCGGCGCTGGAGTTGCCGCAGCGCGCGTTTTTGTGGAGCTATAGCATGCTCCTCGCCAATTGGAATCCGGCGTCGGGCTTGACACGCGATCATGCTTACTTTGCGGCCGGCTTTTTCGACAACGTTTCCGCCGGCGCCATGCTATCCGCCGCGACAGTGATGGCATCGCACTTGGGTTTTATCGCCGAAGCTTCCACAAAAGAGATTGTCGCGAAGACAACCGATGCGCTCATGGCTTTGGATACGTGCAAAGGGCTGTGGCCGCACTTCCTCACCAATGGCAGAATAAAACCAGGCACGGAATGGTCAAGCATCGATACGATCATTGCTCTGATTGCGCTCATTGAAGCGCGACAGGCATTGGCTCTGCCCACCGCCGCGCTCGAAAACGCGCTCGCGGCAATTGCGTGGAACTCGCTCTTGGTGGAAAATAAATCCATCAGCCATGGCTATTACGAAAACTGCACTCAGCATATCGGCGAAGCGGGCAAGCCCAAAGCCATTTGGAAAGACTTCGGCACGGAGTCGTGGCTCGTCAATTTGGGCTATGCGGCTGCCACCAGCGATACTGCAGTGTTTGATCACACGCCACCAACTTACAACGGCAGCGGTTTCATTGATGAGCTGGCTTGGCTTTTAGTGCCCGCGCCGCAGCAAGATCGCTGGGGAACGGAGTGGTGCGCGTATCGCCAACAAGCTACAGAGGCGCAAATCGCTTACTATCGTGAGCGTCCTTGCTTTGGCGGCCCGCCGCGACTGTTTGGCCTGAGCGCCGCAGAAGTCCCCGATCTTTCGTTGGTCATACCCGATTCCACTTATCAAGCCTTCGGCGACGGAGGCGATACTCTTCCGAACGATGGCGTCAAGTTGTTTGGCCATGCCGTGATCGTGCCGCACTATGCCGGCCTCATCTCCTCGTTGCGTCCGGCTGAAGCGCTTGCGCTGTGGGAATGGCTCGAACAGCAAGGTCTCTTCACGCCGCTCAACAACGTCGAGAGTTTGATGTTCAACGACGAGTCAACGTGCAGCGATCTCACGTGGAATGCGCTCAAAGGCTCGTGGAATCTCAGCCTGCAAACGTTGGGTTGGGGACGTTATCTCGCCGGTGAAAACAATCCGCTCTGCAGAGCGATGTGGAATAATGCCAAGCTGCGGCGCGGATGGGAAACGCTGGTGTGCGACGCAACCCCGTGTGCTCCGGCATTGTGCACTAAAACCGCAGTCGCTGAAACAAAGGAGGCCGTTCCGGTGCAGTTCCAATTGCTGCAAAGTTATCCCAATCCGTTTTCCCCGCTCGGGCGGGGAATCTTCGACAATCCCTCCACCGCCATCAGTTTCAGCTTGCCGGCGGAAAGCGAGGTGAGCTTGACGATCTACAACATGAACGGGCAAGCTGTGAAACACGCGGCCACCGGCATATATGCGAGTGGAAGACACGAAGTCGTGTGGAATGCGCAAGACGATCATGGTTTACGCGTGGCGAGCGGCGTTTACTTTTACGTGCTGGAAGCGCGTCGCATGCACAGCGCGTCGCCGAGCTTTGTCGCCAAGAGGAAGCTTGTGGTGATGAAGTGATGTTTGTCCGAAGAGTGCTCCAACCTCGGCTTGGCCGAGGTTTTAAACTCTGTTATCAACAGAACATTTAAACATGAGTGCAACGGCCAAGCCGCTGCAAAAACGTCTACGGGAGAATGATTATGAAGCGCCATCTCATCTCAACCTTTATCCTTCTGTTCGCGTTGATTAGTTTCTTCCAAAGCGCACAAACGAAATCTTCAAGCGCGCATGCTCCGACTCCCGGTGTATCGGCTTTCGCATTCAACGAAAGTGATTCAGTCATTTTTCAGGACGGCTTCGAGCTGCCCGACTCCAACTGGTGGCTGGATGAGGAACTGGTAGACACAACATGGTATCGCAAAGATATAGGGGAGATCATGCGAGTTAATGAAAACCCCTGCCACGGTTCTTATAGCTTTCGCGTTTGGGCGAATAAGCAAAGGAGCCTTTACAGCAATCACGTCAATGGACATTATCGCGTACTTCCGAATAGCACCACCGGACGCTTTATTTATAGCGTGGACGCATACATTCCAATGACGTCAGACACAGGCCAAAGCGGTCCGGAGTTCAGCGTGCAGAACACGCGCGCAACCTCCGCAATGGATTCAACTTTTACCGCGGGCGTGCAGTACATTGGCAATCCCGAAGATCGCATCGGGACAAGATGGGAAATCTGGCACAACGCGGATTGGGTCACACTGTTCAAAGACAGCTTGGCAAAAGGTCAATGGTATCGCTTCGAGCTTGAGTTTGATTATGACTCGAACCGATACCTTCGTTTCTCAATCAGAGGAAACAACTGTGATACAACCTTGGATTTGACGCGCTCCACTCCGCAAGTGCCTGAAGGCTTCAGAATCAGTGGGGAGAGAAACCCCACGTTTGAGCAAGCGCTGGAGGTAACGTTGGAAGCAGAGAATCTCTTTACCGAATGTAAGCGCGCAACGCAGTACCGTGTTTATTACGACAACGTGCGCTTGATCAAAAAAATGAGCGCCGACTTTTGCGATGACTTCGAGGCGGATACTTTGAACACGAAAGCCTGGCTTTCGCTCCACGCGTCTCCCATGTTTGAAAACGGCAAGTTAGTGTTGGCCTCCGATCTTGTTCCGCCGGTGAAATCCGAGATTCAAACTTGGCGGGAATTTTTCTACGGCAGCTTAGAAATCGTTGCCGGCTCTTCGCATTGGCAATCGGATTCTGCCGATAGGAAGATCGACACGAGCATTGGCTTCGAAACTTTCGACAAGAAATGCCACGACGGCATCGTGGTCACAAACGGCACCCTCGGTGTTCTGCGCGCGTTTCCATGTGCAAACGGCGAGTGCGCAGGCGATCCCGTTTTTCAAAAGTATTTTAAGATTCCCAATTGGGAAGTGTTGCGCAAGACCACCAACAAGTATCGCATCGACTGGTCGCCCGAAAGCATCTCGCTTTGGGTGAATGGTCAAATCGTGCTGTTTTGCGTTCCGGTTCCGCGCGACTCCATGCCCATTCGGCCGATGCGAATTCGATTGAATTGCAATGTTGATCTCGACCAGAATAAGGGCGTGAGCAAAGATACTTTGCGCGTCGATTCGGTTTGTTACTTCGCTCCTTCACCCAACACCGAGGTTGCGGACGCGCGGGAGGAATCGCAGCCTACGGATTTTTTTCTCGAACAAAATTTTCCGAACCCCTTCAATCCCTCCACTACGATACGGTTTTCGCAAAGGCGTGCAGCTTTCGTCACGTTGAAGGTGTTCAATCTGCTGGGTGAGGAGGTTGCGGTATTGTTGCAAGGGCCGTTGCCTGCGGGCAAACATCAAGCACGTTGGAGTGCAAACGGTCTTGCCGGTGGGATCTATTTCTATCGCTTGCAAGCCGGCAAATTTTTAATGACGAAAAAATTATTGCTCGTGAGGTAGCAGAGCGCAAGGAGCAAGGCGCATGGTCTCATCAATTGTGTTGCCCCGTGCTCACCGCACCGCCGGCAAACCCTCTTGCAGCTTCAACACTTGATACTTCTTCAAAATCTCGACCGTCTTCTCTATCGGCAGGGCCTCGCGCGCATGCCCATTCACTCCGCTAACGGTCCTGGCGCGGAACAAAGAATTGTACACGGCCTCTTCGGTGGCTTCAACTACGGCGAGGAACAATGGAGTCATCATCTCATCGTGCAGCAATCGTACATTCGGCAATAAGCCCATGGCATTCTCTTCGCGCGGAACCACGTGCGGAACACGATATGCCGTCGTGAACGCGATCACGTAATCGCCGCTGCCGTTGGACATGAAGCCGCCGGTGTGCGCGAGGCCGAGTAGGGCGCGCTTCGCGAGACGTTTCAAATTTCGTTGCGAGAGCGGTGCGTCGGTCGCGACCACGATCATGCACGAGCCTTCGTCATCTTGCCTCTGCACGCGCTCGCTCAAATAAAATTTGCCCAACTCACGCCCAATCGGCGCGCCGTTGATGTTGAGAATGCCGCCGTAGTTCGTTTGCACGAGCACGCCGATCGTATATCCGCCGAGGTCTTTGGGCAGCACGCGCGATGAAGTTCCGATGCCGCCTTTGAAGCCCAAACAACTCGTGCCCGTTCCCGCGCCCACGTTGCCTTCTTCTACTTGGCCGCTGCTCGCGGAAGTGAGCGCTTGCAACACGTGCTCTTCTTTCACGTGCAAGCCGCGGATGTCATTCAGCCAATTGTCGTTCGTCTCGCCCACCACGGCATTCACCGAGAAAACATTTTCATTGCCCGGCTGCACGAGCGTGCGCTTGATCAAAGCCTGCATCGCAATGGGCACGGCGAGCGTGTTGGTGAGTGCGATCGGCGTTTCAATCGTGCCCAACTCTTCCACTTGCGTATAACCTGCAAGCTTGCCGAACGCGTTGCCGCAATAAATCGCTGCTGGCACTTTTTGTTGAAAGAGATTGCCGGCTGCGGGAACAATCACAGTCACGCCGGTGCGCACGGAATCGCTTTGCCACACCGTGCAATGTCCCACTTTCACGCCGGCCACATCCGTGATCGCATTTAAAGCTCCCGTGGGAAGAATGCCGACTTGCACGCCAATCTCATGCACACGCGGCCGGGGATTTTCAACTTGCGCATAGGCCGCGAGTGCGGCGAATAGAAATAACATTGTGAGAGTGCAGCTCATCACAAGCTCCTTGCAATGGAGTTCATTCTTGAAGAGCGCCGGTTTTTTTTGCACGATTATTTCAAAACGACAATGAGGCGTACATCGCCTTGCAGCTGAAAAGTATTTCTCGAAATAGCCGTACCGTTACAACTCGAACAAAGCTGTTATTGAAAAAATCCGCCGAATATGAACACATGCTGCGCGAAAAGCAATTGGAACTTTTTCATTGCGGTCGAGTTGGATAGCTACCATCAAAAGTGGTAAGGATGATCAACTGCTGCACGCAAATAAAATTTACAGAGTTAGGAAGTTTATAAAACGTGACGAGAAAGGGCTTGACTTTTAAAGGTCGCGTTAGTACAATACCCGCGTCATATCAATCAATCTCGCTCTTTGCCTGAAAAGTCGAACTCGTTTTGGATTCGACTTTTTTTGTCTTCAGTGCTAAGGATGTCACTTCGCGCAGTTGCGACTGTGAGGGCCGTGTCGCAAATCGTTCTTTGAACAACCGCGTTGCTCCGGGCCGAAGTCGTCAAATCATCCCTTGACAAAACCAATCACCTCTCGTTCCAAGCGCAATTGCAGCCGCACAACCAAAAGCGGCAACAATTGCAGAACGTCAAGCATCTTCCTAACGAACGAATCACCGCAGAAAGTTCAGGGCCGATTCCGAAGTTGTTGCCAGGCCGTTCATTGAAAGAAGGGATCTCATCAGCCAGGGATTGTTTCTTTGAATGAAGCTGCGCCACAACCTCAAGTCATCATTCGTTTCCTGATTTCATTCTGCACGCACCACCTCGAGGCGAGATCGACAACCGCTCTCGCCTCGAGTTGATCACATCCTACCTATCACCGTCGTTCAGCTTTCTTGAAAATTACGATCACCAGGATTCGCCCAAAGAGGCGTTAGCCTCGCGCATCATCATCGGGCAATTGGTGTCACCACACCTAGATGAACTACATCCCGACTGCGATGCGGTGAGCGTCTTAGAAACGGAGGTTCATATCCATGCAAACCCATTCCTCGACTGCAGAGAGCATCATCGATTCGTTGAGCAAGCTGCAAGACCAAGCCACGTATCGCGATTTGAATTGGCAGGGCAGCTTCGACGAGTATCTCCAAAGCGTGCGCCGCCAACCCAGCATAACGCGCACGGCCTTCCAACGCATTTACGATATGATTCTCTCCTTCGGAACGGAAGAGGTCGTCGAGTTCAAAGAAAAACTCATTCGCTATAAATTTTTCGAAGACCCAATCGACCACGGGCGCGACGCGGTTTACGGGCTTGAACGCACGCTCATGCGTGTGGTGAGCTTCTTCAAAGCTGCGGCCCAAGGCTATGGCACCGAGAAGCGCGTGTTGTTGTTGCACGGCCCGGTGGGCAGCGCGAAGAGCACGATCGTGCGCCTGCTCAAAAAAGGCGTGGAGCATTACTCTCGCACTGCGGAAGGCGCGCTGTTCAGTTATTCGTGGCGACAAGCCGATGCGGACGGCGAAGCAACGTGGGCCAAGTGTCCGATGCACGAAGAGCCTTTGCACTTGGTGCCCGAAGAATTGCGTCTCAAATTGCTCGACTATTTGAACGAAGGGAAGCCCGCGGATAAGCATATCGCGATCGCCGGTGAGTTGTGCCCGTTCTGCCGCCAAACGTTTCGCGATCTGCTGCGCAAATATGACGGCACATGGGCCGATCTCGTGAAGAATGAAATTCGCGTGGAGCGTTTGCTGCTTTCCGAAAAGGACCGCATCGGCATCGGCACCTTCCAACCGAAAGACGAGAAGAACCAGGATTCCACGGAGTTGACCGGCGACATCAATTATCGCAAGATTGCGGAGTACGGCACGGAATCCGACGCGCGCGCGTTCAACTTCGACGGCGAGTTCAACATCGCCAATCGCGGCGTGATCGAGTTCATCGAAGTGCTGAAGCTGGACGTCGCGTTCTTGTACGATCTGCTCGGCGCTTCGCAGGAGCACAAGATCAAGCCGAAGAAGTTTGCGCAAACCGACATCGACGAAGTCATCGTCGGCCACACCAACGAGCCGGAATATCGCAAGCTGCTTTCGAACGAGTACATGGAAGCGTTGCGCGATCGCACCGTGAAGATCGACGTGCCCTACATTACCAAGCTCGAGCACGAGATCAAAATCTACGAGAAGGATTACAATCCCAAGCGCATCAAAGGCAAGCACATCGCGCCGCACACGATTCAAATGGCCGCGATGTGGGCGATCTTGACGCGCCTCGAAGACCCTAAGAAAGCGCAGTTGACTCTGCTGCAAAAGCTCAAGCTCTATAACGGCAAAACCCTGCCGGGCTTCACCGAGGACAACATCAAAGAGCTGCGCGGCGACGCGCATCGCGAAGGCATGGAAGGCATTTCGCCGCGTTATATTCAGGATAAAATTTCCAACTCGTTGGTCAGTGAAAAAAGCACGACTAGCATCAATCCATTCATGGTGATGAACGAGCTGGAATCCGGCATCAAGCATCACTCGTTGATCAGCAGCGACGAGTTGCGCAAGCGTTACAAAGAGCTGCTCGCGGTGGTGAAAGAAGAATACGAGGACATCGTGAAGAACGAAGTGCAGCGCGCGATTGCAGCGGATGAAGACGCGCTCAAGCGGCTCTGCGGCAATTACATCGACAACGTGAAGGCCTACACGCAGCGCGAGCGCGTGAAGAACCGCTTCACCGGCGCGGACGAAGAGCCGGACGAACGCTTGATGCGCGCGATCGAAGAGAAGATCGACATTCCCGAAAGCCGCAAAGACGATTTCCGACGCGAGATCATGAACTACATCGGCGCGCTCGCTTTGGAAGGCAAGGTCTTCGATTACAAGAGCAACGAGCGTTTGCAAAAGGCGCTTGAGTTGAAGCTGTTCGAAGATCAAAAAGACACGATCAAACTCACGACGTTGATTTCAAGCGTGGTGGATAAAGAGACGCAAGAGAAGATCGACGTGGTGAAAGCGCGCATGATCAAGTATTACGGCTACAACGACGAGAGCGCGACGGACGTGCTGAACTACGTTGCGAGTATCTTTGCGCGTGGGGATGTGAAGCATCGCTAACCTTCGTGATAGATATTTATGCAGTTGGGCTTCTCACATCCGCATGGAATCGATCATGCCGGTCGTGTCAAAATGATGTCTTCTGTGTTTGGCGGCGCTAGTGCTCTGCATAGTGAAAAATGAGAACTCACTTTTTAATTTCAGCGGTGTTGCTCCTGCCTGGATTCGCTCGCATGTGCTTTTGCCAGGAAAGCCAGTGGCAGCGCGAAATCGCCGCCAGAGTTGATGGTCGCATTGCCTGGGGAGCTTATGCGGGCGGCATGGATAGCTATGCCCCGAGGTTTGTCGATATTGATGGCGATGGCGACCTTGATTTGTTCATTTCACAAATTGAGCGACCCGAGATTGTCTTTTATCGCAACGACGGCACGCCCATTGAACCGCGATTAACTTTGGTAACCCGGACGTATGGAACCGACAATGGAATATGGTTTAGATCCGAAGGTTCGGTGCTGGAATTTGCCGATATTGATGCGGATGGTGATTTGGACATGTTCGTCGGTGAAAGTTATGCCATCGTCCCCGAGGATGATCGTTGGGCCAAAGTGCTCTTTTATCGCAATGACGGCAGCACCTCGGCGCCGCTTTGGCGACTAAAGGACGACGATTTTGAAAAAGCCCCAATCGATACGCTTTATCCGCCTGGCAGATACAGACCCTTGACGGCAGCGCCAAGCTTGGTGGATATTGACAGTGACGGAGACTTGGATCTGTTTGTGGGCGAAGATTTCGGCAACATTCGTTTTAGCCGCAATGTGGGCGTCTCGACGCAACCACAATTTGTATTTGAAGCGACGGTTTACGATTCCATTAAAGTCAAAGGGCTTTCTCTAACTCCGGAGTTTGGTGATATCGACCGTGATGGCGATTTTGATCTGCTCTTCGGTTATTATTCATTTGAAGCGTTTGAGGGCGCGCTGAATCATGTGGTGTTTTATCGCAACGTTGGCAATGCCCAGATGCCGCACTGGCAGTTGGAAAGTGATTCGCTGCTATCCATTGCGGTTGACGACGTGCCGGCGCCAGAGTTGGCCGACTTGGATGGCGATGGAGATCTGGATTTGTATGTTGGAGGAGGGGATTGGTTTCCTTTTTATGAGAACACAACGCAGCAGTCAGGACCCGAATTTGTTTTTCGAACCAATAATTTTATCGCTATCGATGTCGATTATTCGGCCTCGCCAGCATTAGCTGATATCGATGCCGACGGTGACCTGGATCTGTTCATCGGTAATTTTGATGGGTACTTGGTGTTTTACCGCAACCAAGGCACAGCTATAGAACCGGAATGGCACTTCATCACGGATCATTTTCTATATACGAACATGAGAAGCGAGATCTATCCTACTTTTGCTGACATTGATCATGATGGCGATCAAGACCTCTTTATTGGAACTTTTAGCATTGGTATTCAATTTTACGAAAATGTTGGCACCGCATTCGAATTCGAGTTTCGTCTGAGGCCTGGTTCGTACGCAAACTTGACCAACGTCTTCCGAACGGTTCCTAACTTCGTTGATATTGACAATGATGGCGATTTGGATCTGTTAGTAGGAGGTAACCCCCCCTGGCTATTTCCATTCGAGAATCTGGTTTTATCGCAATGATGGCAGTGCTAAAAATCCTGTTTGGGTGTTGGTTACGGATCATTTGGGGAATATTGACTTAGATATGTACCAGGCGAAGCCCGCCTTTGTTGACATCGATGGTGACTATGACTTCGATATAGTTTCTGGCACTCGGTCAGGAACATTGGAATTGTATGAGAATATCGGAGATACCAGCACTGTAGAATGGATGTTGGTTACTCCTACTTTTCTAAATCTAAATGTTGGGGTAAACAGTAGTCCGGTTTTTGCAGATTTTGATCATGATGGCGATCCAGATTTATTCGTTGGTGACTTTTGGGGTGGGATCACATTTTTCCGAAATCTGCGTATCTCAACTGGTATTAAAGTCAATGAACCATTTGCCGATTTATCCTTTCAACTTTTTCAAAACTATCCCAATCCGTTCAATGCTGCAACGCAAATTGAATTTTATTTGCCGAAGCGAGGTAAGGTTCATGCTGCCATTTATAATTTGCAGGGTCAACGTGTGAAGGTTCCAATCAACGGCAGTTTGGAAGCGGGGAAACATCGAATGCTCTGGGATGGAACGGATGATATGGGCAGAGTTGTGATGAGTGGCACTTATCTTTTTCGATTGCAAGCTGGTGCTTTTACAACATACCGTAAGCTCTTGTTGATAAGATGACTTTTCGCATAGACAAAGGAGAGATGTCATCATGGTAAAGAAAGCGAGTTTTGTTTATGCCGCCGCCATTTTATTCTTTGCGCTTCCCGTATTTGCCCAATTTCCCAATGATCCATTATTTGTCAATGCTCCGGATAAGCAGTGGAACCTGTTTAAAATCGACATGCCCAATGCCTGGAACATTGAGAAGGGCGAGGCCAATATTCTCATCGCGATTATGGACTCCGGCATTGATGGGAATTGGAATGGCAGCACCTTTAGTTTTACCCACCCTGATCTTGCGGGCAACAGCAATCGCTTTATTGCAGGCAATAACTTCGAAGTAACTCATCGTTCGCTTATTTTTTTCCACACGTTCGGAATTAGCCACTGGCTTTTGGCGCGGGGGCGCGGTAGATGCTTTCGGGAACGTGCATCAAGTTTAAAAGCTGTTTCTGTAAAGCCGACAACGGGGTGAGAGAGTAAACTTCTTGCTCTTCCTCTTGCCAGCAATAAAGCGTGAGGTTCGCAAACGCTTTCAACATACGTTCGGTGGTCGGTTGTTTGGTTTTGCGTTTCGGGTTGCCGTCGTAGAGACCCGCGACCTCCGTTTGTTCTTTGACTAAACTCTGGCGCACCACAAATTCCACCAGCGTCAATAAGCGCAGCGCCAGCCCCAACATCAAACCGCGAATGCGGGTTTCGTCGTTCAAATGAATCGGCAGCGCGGACACGACGCCGCTCTTGAGGCGATGAAAGCCGCGCTCCGGTTGCCATTGTCCACGATAATGGCTGACCGCTTCCCGCAAACTCAGACGCGTGGCGGGAGCATTGGTGACGTAGATGCGCCAGCCCGCGAGTTGCTTCGCACGCGCAATCGCCTCTGCGCAACGATGAAAGTTCAGGCGCAGATGGGTGAGCGTCACTTTGCGCTGCGGCCGATTCGGCCCCGGGCGTCCGCGCCCCCACTTGGCGGAACTCATGCGCCACCTCTTCAACGATGTCGGTGTCAAAGAACTCGGCCACGCGATATTTCTGCAAAAGCTGTTGCACTTTGGTTTCCAATTTCGCGTGCGAGGGGCCAGGCCGGTGCGCGATTTTCGTCAGCGCGGCTTCGACCGTGCTCAAACGCTTGTCCAAACCGGCGATTTCACGCGCGGCGAACGCGTGGCTTTTGATGACCAGTTGCCGCTCTTCCCAACACACGCGCGGCATCACTTCGGTATTCGGGAGAGAAGTTTCACTCCATTGGCCGAGCGTCAACTCAAAGCCACAGCCCCATTCGACCTCTTCATACACGAGGGGCTGACTCTCGCACGGTGGCTCAAGCACCCATTGCCGCAAGAGATCATCGTGCTTGCCCACCATCGCCAACGGGCACAGATAAAAACCGCGGTGCGCGTGAAGTTCTGCGCGGTTGCTGCGGCTGCTCAACTTGCTGTCGGCGACGAACAGAAAATTCGTATGGCCGAGGATTTGAGCCATGCGATGCCACTGCGGCAGATACACCGGAGCATCGGCTTGCTGACCAGCGAACGTCGCGGTCACCAGCGGTACGCCCACAGGATCGAGTGTGCCGAGCGCTTCAATGAACTGTCGCCGCTCAGGATGACCATCCTTGCTATGACCATAGTGCAAGAGCGTGCGTGGTTGCTCATTGCGATCCTGCGCTTCATGATAGACCGAGAAGCTGGAAGTGTCGAGACGCGCGACGGTGGTGGGCAAGGCGTACGCGCGGATCAAGTGCTGCCCCAACGCCAACTCAATTGCTTCGACCGGCGTGGCCGTGGCGTCGGCAGCAGCGGCGGCGCCCACAACGCTCAACACATCTGCGAGGCGATCATCGGTCAAATCTTTGTCGGCGATCTTCCAGCCGGTGGCGTGTTCGAGCGTGCGATGGCGTTCCCGCGCCCACGTTTCGACCGGGGACATGCGATGATCGTACTGCGTCAGGATATGGGTCAACCACAACACGGTGAGTTGACCAAAGCTCAAGCCCTGATGATTGCCGTGTGGCGGCGGCAATGCGGCATCGACAATGTCGGCCACGTTCATGTGCAAGAGCCAGTACAAAATGAGCGGCACGTCGTCGGTGCGCTCAGAGGTCGGGGAAAGAGTAATCGTTTCTGCGGTCGTGTCCTCCTGGTTGGTTCAGGATAAGAAACGCAGATTTTAGCACAAATTCAAATCGGCTTGGTAAAAATGAGCGAACGATGAGAGGTCAAATTGTCGAAGATTCTTTTAGAGCTCCCGGCTTGTACCGGAAGCAATGGTTTGGAAAGAATGAAATGGGTGAATCTGTCTCGTCAGGAATCTATTTTTATACAATCACAATCAATGCCGTCCTCATAGCGAAGGACACAAGGCTATTTTTCAAATGAGTGGAGGAATTTTATGAAAACGCTGATAACGATTTATTTGAGTCAACTGCTTGTCGAAGACGTATTGAATATTCGTAAAGTTTTTGTAATTCGCTAAAAGGATTTGAACCGGTAACAGGAGATTACAACCGATTTCGGTGAAGGTCTATGAAGCATGTCATTTCTCTGTTGTTGCTGCTCGTTACAGAGCTTGCAGCCCAATGGTCCACCGACCCAACCCAAAACCTCAAAGTTGCCGGTGGCGGCATCAATCCGGAGATTTGTATCGATGGCAATGGTGGATGTTTCATTGTTTGGGAAACCGGCACTTCGGGTAATCGCCGCCTCTTGCGCATGCAGCACTTGAATCGTTATGGCTATAAATCTTTTCCTGAGAGCGGAGTCTCATTGGCTAGCGAGGAGTTTGATCAGTCCACTCCATTTTTTTTAACCCATGGCGGCGAAGGCACGGCAATTGTCCTCTTTTATGATACGCGCTTTATTGCAGGTAAATTTGTTGGTAGAGTATTAGCACAGCGTGTTGACACGACCGGTACGTTGCTGTGGGGAAACAGTGCCGTGCGACCAACTCAAAGTGACTCATCCCAATCGCCTGTCGCATTGTTGGCCGACGGCAAAGGCGGTGCTTTTTTATTTTGGGCGGAGGATCGTGATGGTGATGGTATTCAAGAAATGTTTGGTAATCGTACCTCAGCAAACGGCCAACTTCTGTGGGGACAGAATGGGAAAATAATCACCGTATATGAAAATAACGAGATTCGAACGCATGCTGCTAGTGATTTACAAGACGGCTTTTTCGTGGCCTTTGAGAAAAAAATAGATTTGTACGTCCAACACCTAAATGGTCATGGCGAATTGCTTTGGCAGGAGCCAGTCAAAATGCCCATTGGCATTTGGGGTGTGTTGACGAGCGATAATTCTGGTGGGTTCTTTTGGACGGCGCATGAACAAATGGGATATTTACCTCCTTGGGGAGCAATCTATCGAACCCGTATGTTCAGATATGATTTCGCTGGGCAAAGCTTTTGGCCAGAGGCAGGTATTGCGATAACGGATTCAGCGATTGGGTCACAAGCACCGGAGGTTATTGTCAACGGTCAGAATGATGTAAGTGTTATCTATTTGCGTCTGTACGAATCTAATCCCAATATTTTTGCACAACGATTGAATTTTAGTGGAGATTTGAAGTTGGAATACGGTGGAAGGCCAGTAAGCGCCTATCCTTCTCGGAGAGCTTTTAATCAAAGTTGTCTTGGTCGTAGTAACGATGTTATCGTTTCCTGGGCAGATGGGCGTATGGTAGCCGGAGACATATATGCACAGTCTATCGCACAAGATGGCAGCTTGCAATGGCATGCCGATATTGCCGTGACTACGCGTGTTGATTTCCAGAGGAGTCACCGGATTAGCTCAGATGGAAATGGCGGTTGCATTGTCACTTGGTATGAAATCGGTACAGATAGTGGATGGGGCATCTTTGCGCAGCAAATATGCAGAAATGGCAAATTGGGCGAAGTACAAACAACTTCAGTGAGTTCTGAGTTTTATGATCCAAGTGCTTCCAATGTGCCGTTTTCTTTCTCTCTATATCCCAATCCCTTCAAAGACACCGTGCGATTTATTATCTCTCACAAAGAGAAACTGCCGATTACCATCCAGATTTTTGATCTCGCCGGCAGAAAAGTTTGGCAAACTCAAAGTCACGGCCAATTAGACGGCAGAATGACGTTGCAATGGGATGGTCGCAATCAAGAAGGAGGTTTCCTTCCTTCGGGAATATATCTTACCAAAGTCGCATTTGGCAAGCATTCTGTCAATCAAAAACTTGTTCTCATCAGATGAACAAGGAGGTTTATCATGCAACCCGATTTCAGGCAACTCGCCGGCGTGATTTGGGCCGTTTTTGTATGGATCACAACAGCGACCTTCGCAAATGCACAAGAGGGAAATTGCTTTGGCACACCGAGCACCACGATTTCAGGGCCCAACACAAGGCCGTCTTTGCCAGCTACAGTTTCAGTGGGTGTGATTTTAGTAGAGTTCACGGATCGTGGTCATTTTACAGGTGGTACTCGCCCAAATGGCTACCTGAAATCAGATTTCGAGAATATGCTATCCTCGGATGACTTCTACTACACAACGCCGAACGGAGCAACTTCTCCGGATGGAGAAGACGTTTACGGCAGCGTGAAAGATTGGTATCAAGAAAACTCCCATGGTCTGATACAGACTACCGGCCAAGTCATCAACCCGGCAAATGGCAGCGGCGTGCTCACTTGGCTCAATTTGGGATCAAGTTCGACGTATCTCACGGATACCCGCAGAATGATTGACAGTAGTATCACTCGTGCGGTGAGAAACGGTTGGGATTGCAATTATAACATCATCTGCGTCGTTGCTTCTCAGGATCTCAATGGCCAACCGGAAAACACGTGGCATGGTTCGGCTATTTGGGGTGGCCCCAGTGATTTCCGTATCCCAGCTACGGATTTGCCGTCAGGTTCCACTCTATTCAATTATAACAATTTCATGGGATGCTACAACACATTTGAACGCGCCCGAGGAGTATCCACGGGAACGCCGACTTTCCGCCACATTGGTGTGCATGTCCATGAGATCTTTCATACGTTGGGACTCGTTTTTCTTGGCAATTGGTCAGATCAAACCGGCGTGAGCTTTACTCCCTACGCAACCGGTGACTGGTCAACGATGCATCGCACGGATATTGGGCCCAAGCGCAAAGGTGAATGTGAATCTCATCTCTCCGCTGCACGCAAGGTGAGCGTAGGTTGGGCAACTGCAACGGATATCACAGCAAACAACATGGCGGAAAACATTCAATACATCAACACGCAAACCGACATCCCCAATCCCACGGATTTTTACCGTTTCACCGACGCTGCTAGCGGAGAGCAATTTATCATTGAAAATCGCCAATACACTGGCTTCAACAGTTTTTTGCCGGGATGGTGGGATCCGAATGCGGTGAAAGGTGGCTTACTGATTTTCAACACCAAGCCTTATGCGACACTCGGTTGCAATGATCGCAGCATTGAACGTCTGAGATGGGCAGATAACAGCTTGAACACCAACTATACTGTTGGCAGTGGCAATCCTACTTTGATTTTTTCAGTCGGCGACCCTGGCGATCCATTTCCAGGAAGCAGCAATACGACGAGTTTTTCCATTGCGACAACACCCAACAGCGCTAGACGAAACCCAACGCCGACGAATTGCCCAATTCCCATACCGGCACCGACAACGATTGGAGGAGATCCGACCGGCTTTGCCATCACCAATATCTCAGCGTCTGCGACAACGATGACCGCAACATTCCATAGTAGCTATCTCGTCAGCAATAGTGCTGATGCGACTGCTTCGAATGGCAGTCGAAAGATTGTGCGGGATTCTGGTGGGGCTTACCATCTTGTTTATGAAACAACCGGCGAAATCTATTATCAAAAATCCACGGATGGCGGCAGCACTTGGAGCAGTTATAAACGCCTCAGCGCTGGCACTGGCAGCAATAAATTTCCCAGCATTGCCGAGCGCTCCGGCAAACTCTATGTCTTTTGGCAGCGCAAAACCGACACGAATACTTACGATACGCACTTCCGACACTTCACCGGCACTAGCTGGGACAATATTCGAAACGTCAACACGGGTATCGCTTCGAACAATGATCTCACACCGGCATTAGCAGTCAGCACGCCTGCGGCTTCGTTTGAAATGATGGTGGTGTATCGCACCAATCAAGGATTGAGATCTCGGCGTTCCACCAGCAGCACCGGAGCTTCATGGGATGCAGCCATTACTGTCACCAGCAACACGAGCGCACGCAATCCCAGTTTGGTATATTGGCAAGATCCGGACGTTCCGAGCTTGAAATTTCACGTCACGTGGGATGAAGGCAACAATATCTGGCACCAGACTTTCAACGGCAGTACTTGGGGAGCAGCCCTCAACCTCAGCTCAATTCCAATGACGAGCGGCCATCAATATTCTTCGTATGCGGTTACGGGCAATGCTGATCGCCATATTGTTTGGCAAGCATTGGAGTCAGAGACTTTTTTCCGTCAAGTCATCTATCACAACAAAAATCTCACCAACATATATACGGCGCTCGGCAGCATAAACTGGGATCATTTGCGTCCAAGTATAACCGGTAATGCGGGCGCAGTCGCCACAGTGGTTTGCCATGAGACCAGCAGCAACAAAAACATCCGCAAACGAAGATACAATGGCACCAGTTGGGAAGGCACAGCAGCAGGTTTAATTGTCGCTAGCAATGGGGCGGACGCTTCCGTTTCCATTGCCAATCCGCCAGGAGCAACAGCTTTGGCGGTATGGCGCAGCGCCGGAAGCGCGCCATATACATTAACCGTTGGCCCCTCTGGCGGTTTGAGCAAAGAAACTGCGAACGATTCTTTGGTTTACCACCGCCGCATCGCTTTTTCATTCAGCAATTCTTCCACGCTGGCGTTGCAAATGGGAACGGTGCAATTGCTCTCAGCCGGCGGCGAAAATGCCCAGAGCTTTCCGAGCATTTCAGATCAAGACTCGATCAAGATCAACGACCTCGCTGCGGCTTTGACGTTGAGCAATCTCCTTCTTCCTTCGGACACCGACAGTCTTGTGTTTGAAGTGAAAGTTTATGGTCAAAATGCCGGCGACCTTCGTAGTGACCCTAGCAAATCGCTTGATCTTGCCTTCAATCTTCTTTCCGTCGAAACCGGCCTTCCGCTGGCAAGTATTCCATTGGCTCGGATTAGCAATACTGGAACCTCTCGTCAGGCTGCGCGTTTGGTTTTTCCAGTGCAAGCCTTGCGTGGCAAACAAATTCATTTAGCTCCCGCAGTATCAAACTTGAACCTCGCCAAAGTGAATGGCGCGCTAATTCATGTCTATGAAGTTTTGGAAGACGGCGCACAAAAAAACAGCTCAGAAGCGCCCTCGTTGATAGCGACCGCGCTGCCAACTTCGTTCTCCGTGCGGGTCTATCCGAACCCGTTTAATCCTTCCACGCAGATTTATTTTCATCTTCCAAGTGAAGGCGTAGTAACGGTGCAAGTCTATGATGTGAGCGGCCGAATCGTTAAAGAACTGAGCAACGGTTTTCGCAATGCAGACGAGCACAGCATCACTTGGGACGGACGCGACGAGCTTAGCCGAACCGTGGCGAGCGGCATGTACTTCTCGCACGTCCGTTTTGGAGAAGAACGTAAAGTGGCGAAGATGATGTTGGTGCGGTAGTCTCAAATCTCCAACACCTGTTTGTTTTTGAACTTTTGAGTCTTTCATGGTCAAACGCATCGAAAAAGATCGCAGCCGGTTTCGCCAAATCTTGCGCGGGCAGATCAAGAAAGAGCTGCGCAAGTACATCACGCGCGGCGAGATGATCGGCAAGAAGGGCAAGGATCTCGTCAGCATTCCGGTGCCGCAGATCAATCTGCCGCGCTTTCGCTATGGCGGCAAAAACACCGGCGGCGTGGGCCAGGGCGACGGCGATATCGGCACGCCCATTGGCCGCGACGGCGATGATGAAGGTTCGGGCCAAGCGGGCGAAGCGCCGGGCGAGCATTTACTTGAGGTCGATGTTTCACTCGAAGAGTTGGCGCAATTGCTCGGCGAAGAATTGGAGCTGCCGAACATCTCGCCGAAGGGCAAGAAGAATATCATCAGTGAAAAGGATCGCTATACCGGCATTGCGAAGAGCGGTCCCGAATCGCTGCGGCATTTCAAGCGCACGTACAAGCAAGCCTTGAAACGCCAGATCATCAGCGGCACCTACGATCCCGAAGATCCCATCATCGTGCCGTATCGCGAAGACCGGCGCTATCGCACGTGGAAAACCGTGTCGCTGCCGGAAGCGAGCGCAGTGATCATTTACATGATGGACGTGTCCGGCTCGATGGGCGAAGAGCAAAAAGAGATCGTGCGCATCGAATCTTTTTGGATCGACACATGGCTGCACTATCAGTACAAAAACCTCGAGACGCGCTACATCATTCACGACGCGGTTGCGCGCGAGGTGGACGAGCAAACATTTTATCACACGCGCGAGAGCGGCGGCACGATCATCTCCTCGGCCTATAAACTCGCGGGCAAGATGATTGACGCGAGCTATAATCCCGAGGATTGGAACATCTACCTCATGCACTTTTCCGACGGCGACAACTGGGGCGAAATCGATACGGACGAGTGCATTCACATTCTTGAAAACAAGCTTCTGCCCATGTCGAATCTGTTTTGCTACGGCCAAGTCGAAAGCCCGTATGGCAGCGGCCAATTCATTCGCGACCTGGAAGATTATTTCGAAGCCGAAGAGAAGCTGATTCTTTCGGAGATTCCGGACAAAGAAGCGATTTACAAATCGATCAAAGAGTTTTTAGGCAAGGGGAAGTGAGGCAAGGAGCCAAAAAAGATAAGGAGCCAGGTAGCCAAAAAGGATAAAGTGCCAACGGGGCAAAGGAGATTAAAGCTCGAAAGCAGGTGTTCCCGAATAATGTCATTTTGATGCGGTATGTTATAAAGTGATCTTGCAATAGTATAGCTTCAACCTGTGCGCCCTCCATCACCTTAACCGAGAAAATTTCGTAGTTACGCTGTTGGACGCGAACAAAATTATGTGAGAGTCCAATACTAGGGAGTCGTGTCTTTACATATAGGATGACGATATGAGCCTGACGCCCGATCTTTCCGCCATCAACGACGAGATTCGCGGCTATGCCCGCGAGTATGGCCTCGATTTCTACGAGACCGTTTTCGAGATGATCGAATACGACGAGCTGAACGAGATTGCCAGTCTCGGCGGCTTTCCGACGCGTTATCCCCATTGGCGCTTCGGCATGGAATATGAAGACCTTTCGAAGAGCTATTCGTACGGCCTCTCGAAAATTTACGAAATGGTGATCAATAACGATCCGTGTTACGCGTACCTCATGCGCTGCAACAATCTCGTCGATCAAAAGCTGGTGATGGCGCACGTTTATGGGCACTGCGATTTTTTCAAAAACAATTTGTGGTTCTCCAAGACGAACCGCAAGATGATGGATGAAATGGCGAATCATGCCACGCGTGTCCGGCGTTACGTCGAGCAATATGGCGAGGACCGCGTTGAGAATTTTACCGACGTGTGTTTGACGATCGAGAATCTCGTCGATCCGCACCTGCCGTTTCGAGCGCAAACCAACGGCAAGCACGAAGAAAGCCAGGTCGAAGAGGAGGAAACCAAGCAGACGCCCGTGCGTTTCAAAAGCGAAAAGGAATATCTCGACGACTACATCAATCCGCCGGAGGTTATTGCAAAGCAGCGCAAGAAAGATGAGAAAAAGAGCAGCGAGCGCCGCAAGTACCCGGAAGAGCCGAAACGCGACGTTCTGAATTTTCTCGTGGAAAATGCGCCGCTGGAAAAATGGCAGCGCGACGTGCTCGACATCGTGCGGGAAGAGGCGTATTATTTTTCGCCGCAGGGTCAAACTAAAATCATGAACGAGGGCTGGGCTTCGTATTGGCACTCGAAGATCATGACCACGCGCGTGCTCAACGATTCCGAAGTCATCGATTATGCCGATCATCACTCCGGCACGATGGCGACCGGGCCGGGCCGATTGAATCCCTACAAGCTCGGCATCGAGCTTTTTCGGGACATCGAAGACCGTTGGAACAGAGGCAAGTTCGGCAAGGAATATGAAGAGTGCGACGACTACGCGACGAAAAAGAATTGGGACAAGCCGCTCGGCCTCGGCCGGCAAAAAATTTTCGAAGTGCGCAAGCTTTACAACGACGTGATGTTCATCGACGCTTTTTTGACGCCGGAATTCTGCCGCGAGCACAAAATGTTCGTATACAATTACAACGAGCGCAACGGCATGTACGAAATTTCCGATCGCGAATTCAAAGCGATCAAACAGAAACTGCTTTTCCTGCTCACGAACTTCGGCCAGCCGTTCATTTACGTGGAAGACAGCAACTATCGCAATCGCGGGGAGCTGTATTTGCGCCATCAACACGAAGGCATCGACCTCAAGCTCGATGAAGCGCGTGACACGCTCAAATCCATTCACACGATTTGGACGCGGCCGGTGGCTTTGGAAACGATCCTTGACGAGAGCAAAACGCTGCTCACCTTTGACGGGACGGAGCACAAAGAAATCGAAATGAACAAATGAACCATGAGGCAAGAGGTAATTAGAGGCCCAACCCATCAACCACTCACGGAGGTTTAAAATGAATCTCGGACTCAAACTCGTAGCCGAGCTGAACGCTCGGCAACCGTGGCTGAACAAAAGCAGCCCCGCCGCCCGCTTCACCCACGATCAAATCGTAGACGGCATCCGCCTCACCATCGAAATTCAAGACGCCGATAAGTACGGCTTCTTGGTGCGCAGCATTTCCGCGCAAACCGAGCAGCGTCCGCAGGCGCAGCTTGCCCTCAAACCGCTTCTCATCCGCCAAGCCACCGAAATCGAAAAGCGCCTCACGTATCTCCTCGAGCGCTTCCGGCTCCTCGAGGTGGACGAATTCAAGCAAACGGCCCAAGTGCGCAGCCATGTGCCCTATCGCCAAGACGGCACGGCGCATTATTACGAAGTTCTTTTGACTGAAGGCGCCTCCCTAAATTTTGTCCGCTGCAACAACAGCGGTTCGCGCGGCCAACGCGAAATCGAGCCCACGTATATCACGAAAGAAGCTCTCACCCGGCTCGTCAACGATTTCATCGGGGTTTTGCGCGTTGCTTGATTCGCAAATAAACAGGCATAGCCGCTGACTGCGCTTCTTGCGGAGGGAAGCCAAAATGAGTGCAGCCGCTTGCCCCTTCAGTTCGAAAGCCTCGGCCTTGCGCCGGGGCTTTTGATTTTAGGATTGAAGTACTGCGACTCTTTTCGACTAATTAGGTGATGCAACTATTGGATTGATGGAATATTGAGTGCTGGAGTTTTGGTAAAGCGGAAAATGTGATGGACCGTTCGAATTGAGCGTCGAATTTTTTCTTGATTGTCAGAAGCCCTCATGGTATCTTCCTCGCAATTAAAGCAAGGCCTAAAACCTTGTAGCGCAGACTTCCATTCCGCAAACCGAGCAAGCGAAAATACCTGCGCAACAAAACCTTCGCGAACATCATAGTTTTCTTGAGTCGTGCTCAATATGAAACCACTCATTGACACCTTCGGCCGCATCGTAAACAACCTTCGCATCTCCATCACGGATCGCTGCAATTTTCGCTGCCGCTATTGCATGCCCGAAGAAGGCATGCAATGGCTGAAGCGCAGCCAAATTTTGACGTTCGAGGAAATCGTTCGGCTGTCAAAATTGTTCGTCGGGTTGGGCATCGAAAAAATCCGGCTCACCGGCGGCGAACCGACTTTGCGCAAAGACCTGCCGCAATTGGTCGCCATGCTCGCGCCCTTGCCGGGCTTGAGAGATTTAGGATTGACGACGAACGGCTATTTTCTCAAAGAGCTTGCCGGAGATTTATATCGCGCCGGGCTGCGCCGCATCAATGTAAGCTTGGATTCGTTGACGCCGCAGCGCGTTCACGACATGGCGCGGCGCGAGGCCTATGACAAAGTCATGGCCGGTTTGGAGGAGCTCGCGAAATATCCCATTCGCCCGGTGAAAATCAACACCGTCATCATGAAAGGCTTCAATGACGATGAAGTCCTGCCGCTCGTCGAGTTTGCGCGCGAACGCCGCTATCAAGTGCGCTTCATAGAGTTCATGCCGCTCGACGGCGAGGGCGTGTGGAGCCGCGACAAAGTGATGACTACTGCAGAGATTCTGGATATCGTACGCTCACGCTATGACGTGTATCCCAAAGAAACGCGCGCGGATCACGTGCCCGCAGATACGTATTGCTTCCACGATGGCCGCGGCGAGATCGGCTTCATCAGCTCGGTGAGCGAGCCGTTTTGTTATTCCTGCAATCGCGTGCGCATTACCGCCGACGGCAATTTCCGCACGTGCTTGTTTTCCCTCAAAGAAACCGACCTCAAAACCCCGATGCGCAACGGCGCCACGGACGCCGAGCTTGCCAAACTGATTCGCGACGCTGTGTGGAAAAAAGAAGAAGGCCACGAAATCAATCTTGCGACGTTCATCAAGCCGGAACGGAACATGTCGCAGATCGGAGGGTAAGTCGTTGGCCTTTGTAACGAAACAACGAGCACTTGCATCAAATACGATGCGATGATTATAAGCGGCTTTGCCGCGGCCATATTTGAAATGATGAGTTGGGATAGCGGAGGGAGAGTTGTGGATTTCGACGGTCCGTGGAAACACGTTTTGGAAAACTTGTTCGAAGAATGTATTTCGTTCTTCTTCCCGCACATCCATCGCGACATTGACTTGTCACGCGGCTACGAATTCCTCGATCAAGAGCTGCAACAAATCACCGGCGAAAGTGAAAGCGGCAAGCGCATCGTCGACAAGCTGGTGAAAGTTTTCTTGCGTGACGGCGCGGAGCGATGGCTGCTCATTCATATCGAAGTGCAGGGCTATGCCGACGAGAACTTTTCCGAGCGCATGTATATCTCAACTATCGCATTTTTGACAGATTTAGCCGTGCCGTCGCGAGCCTTGCAATTTTGATCGACGATAATCCGCGCTTCCGCCCGAACGAATATGGCCGCGCGCACTGGGACTTTGAAGTGACGTGCCGCTATCCCATCGTCAAACTCATCGACTTTCGCGAACGCTGGGACGAATTGGAAGCAAGCTTGAATCCTTTCGCCCTCGTTGTTAAGGCTCATCTCCGCACTTTGGAAACGATGGGAAACGAGCAAGCGCGATATACTTGGAAGAAGCATTTCTTGCTCGAGCTTTATCGCAGCGGCTTGCCACGAGAAACCATAGTGGCGCTTAATAAATTTATTGATTGGCTCATGCATTTGCCGAAAGAGCTCAACGAACAAATCGTTACGGAAATCAAGCAAACCGAGGAGATAAAACACATGACTTACACTACAACCATCGAACGCATGGCAATCGAGCAAACCTTGCCCACCATTCATCAAGCTCTCGCGATGGCAATTGATCTCAAGTTTGGCGCGACTAGTCAATCGCTTAACGACCGGCTTTACCATGTAGATGATTTGAATAAGTCGCGGGTTCTGACGGAAAGGTTGAAGCTCGCGACAAACCTATCCGAAGCCGAAAAAATCTTCGACGAATTGGAAATCAAGAATTGGAACGAAAACTAACGACGACGCAGGAAGGTTTTATTTACGATGAACGACGTTCGTAATGTGATCATCATTGGAACCGGGCCTTCGGGCTACACCGCCGCGATTTACGCCGCGCGCGCGAATTTGAAACCGCTCGTGTTTGCCGGGCCGGAGCCGGGCGGACAGCTCACGCTCACCACGCTCGTGGAAAACTATCCGGGCTTTCCCGAAGGCGTGATGGGGCCGGAGTTGATGGACAACATGCGCAAGCAATGCGAGCACTTCGGCGCGGAACTGATTCACGATGCCGTCACGCGCGTGGATTTCAGCAAACGGCCTTTTGAAATTTTCGTCGGCGCGCAAAAGTACCTCTCGCAAACCGTCATCATTTCCTCCGGCGCTTCGGCAAAACTTCTCGGTATTGAATCCGAGCGCAAGTTGATCGGCCGCGGCGTTTCCACGTGTGCGACCTGCGACGGTGCGTTCTTCCGCAATCAGGAAGTCATCGTGGCCGGCGGCGGCGACACGGCGATGGAAGACTCGAACTTCATCACCAAGTTCGCGAGCAAGGTTTATGTGGTGCATCGCCGCGACAAGCTGCGCGCTTCGAAGATCATGCAAGAGCGCGCGTTCAAAAACCCCAAGATCAAATTTCTTTGGGACACTACGATCACGGACATTCATGACGTCAACCGGAACACGGTCACGGGCGTCACTTTGCAAAACCTGAAATCAGGCGCAACGACCGAGATGCCGATCAGCGGCGTATTCGTGGCCATCGGCCACCAACCCAACACGGCTTTTTTAGGCGGGCAAATTGAAACGGACGAGGTGGGCTACATCAAGCTCAAACATCACACGATGACGAGCGTGGAGGGCGTGTTCGCCGCGGGCGACGTGGCGGATCATTACTATCGCCAAGCCGTCACTGCCGCGGGCATGGGCTGCCAGGCAGCGATGGACGTCGAGAAGTATTTGGAAGCCAAAGGCCATTAACTCATGCGAAGCCGGACTTGCGCATAAGACTCTTGCTGACTCTTGAAGCTTCATTCGAGCAAGTCCGACTTCCCCGAAATCTTTATGATCAAGCTCAATCTGCGCTGGTTCATTCAAGCTCTCGCGCTCGTTTCCAGCATTTATTGTTTCACCACCGTTTTCAATTCCAGCAAAGCGCTGTTCACAAGTTTTTCGGCGGCCACGATTTTGCCGATAGCTTTGTGGGCCGCGCTGTTCTTTTTCAGCTTCTTCATGTTGATGTTCACGAGCTATCTCAAACAGCGCGGTAACTATACTCTCCGCAACCAAATTCCTGCCTTCGAAGCGCTCGTGCGTTTGCTCCATCTCGAAAATTACAAAGAGCGCGAAAACGTTTCTGCGGCGAAGCCGGCAAAGGATCGCCCGGCATGATTTTGCGAAAAGCTCTCACGTTCGATAACGTTGTTTAATCCCCGGAATCAGATATTCCCCAAACGCGCGCTCTTCATCATATTCCGGCGCCCAGCCCCAATCCGCGCGCGCTTGCGAGTCATCGACCTCCGCGGGCCATGAATCGACGATGGCCTGGCGCTTGTCATCCGGCTTGAAAGTGATGTCAGCATTTTTGAACTCCTTCACAGCGCGTGCGCGAATTTCTCCGGCGCTCGGGCTGAAACTGGTGACGTTGTAGACCGTGCTGGTGAGTTTTTCAGCCTGCGCATTTTGTAATTTGAGCAGCGCATGAATCGCATCGGGCATGGCCATGAACGGGATACGCACGTCTTCGCGCACGAAACACGCATAGCTCTTGTTCTGCGCCGCGGCGTGCAGCATCTCCGGCGCGTAGTCGCTCGTGCCGCCGCTCGGTAAAGTAATGGCACTGATCAAACCCGGAAAACGAATGGAGCGAAAATCCAACCCGCCCGTAAGCCGGTCTGCCGCGAGTTGGCGATAGTGCGCCGCGTAATAACGTCCGAGGTGCTCGCAATAAAGTTTGTTGCAGCCGTACATCGTAATCGGATAATTCCAGTCCGTCTCTTGCACTTTTCCGGCTTGCCGCTTCATCGCCAAATCGGGCAAGCCGTAAATTGCAATCGAGCTGGGGAACATGAACTTCACGGTCTCACCGTGCCAGCGCGATTGTTCGATGGCGAGCTTCAGCAGATTGATCGTACCTTCGACGTTGACGCGGTGCGCGGCCTCGGGCGTGAACTCTGCCCGCGTCGAGAGCAAGGCCGCGAGATGATATACGCAATGAATTTCATACTCGCTTTGCACGCGCTCGAGCAAATGCTGCTCGAGAATATCGCCGACGATGCACGCGCTGCAATAGCGCTGCAACTCCTCGTCGATTGGGCGCACGTCCAAAGCAATAAGGTGGTATTGGTCTTCTTCCGCCAAGCGCGTGATGAGGCCGTGCCCCATTTCGCCGTTGGCGCCGGTAATCAAAATCGCGGGTTTTCTGATGTGATCGGTCATCTTGCTTCCCTTGAATTGTTGAGCATGAATGGCTGACGATGGGATTATCGCAATCGCGCCACGCAAGATACAAATTCGGCCACGATAAATCAAATGCCCCTCAACTTTCGCTTTGCAGGAGTTCTCATGTCCGTTGCCCAACACCTCAAAATCAAACTCTCCGAATATGACCGCCGCATTCGCACCTTCATTCCCAATTATGAAGAGATGCTGCGCGCCGCAGCGGAAACGTTGCGTCTGCTGCGCGCGCCCCGACCGACCATCGTCGATCTTGGTATCGGCACGGGCGGACTGGCCGCGCGTTGTCTCGCGGTCAAACCGCGCGCGTTGGTTCACGGTATCGATAGCGATGAAGCGATTCTCGCCATGGCGCAACGGCGGCTTGCAAAAGCATCGCAGCGCGCGCACGAATTTACCAGCGGAGATTTTATCGACGCGCCGTTGCCGCGTTGCCATGCAATTACCGCCTCGTTGGCGCTGCACCATATCATCACGCGCGCAACCAAACAGCAACTCTACGGCCGCGGTTTTGCGGCGCTCGAACCCGGCGGCGTTTTTGTGAATGCAGATTGTTGCCCGGCGCAGCATGAGAAGCTCGCGCAACACGCAAAGGCGGAATGGCGAACCCATCTCAATCAGTATTACCACCCGCAACAAACGCGCGCGTTCTTTGCGTCCTGGGCGAAAGAGGATACCTATTTTCCGCTCGCGGTGGAAATTGAAATGATGCAAGCGGCGGGGTTTCATGTGGAAGTTGTTTGGCGCCGCGCGCCGATGGCTGTGGTCGTGGGAATAAAGCAATGACGGAGGGCCGGCTTTTTAATGTTGGGCTGCTGCGCCACCGCAGGTTTTTCTCTGCTTGTTTCTCTAATGTTCGATACACGGCCTGTTTTGAGAGGTATGCCGAGCGCGAGGGAAGTTTCTTCCAGAATGACAATGAGAGGGTGTTCGATTTCACGTCGTGGTCATTCCCCCTGTTGGGCATTGTGAAGTGAATAAATCTATTGTTTCAAACAGCCGCCCACTCAGAACGCGGCTGCGCGATTTGCGCGGCGAAATCTTTTTGAAAGTCGCGGTGGAGTTGCGGAGAGATCATGACCGAAAGGTGGCCGTGCGGATAGATGCGTAAGGCGGGCGCGCCCCACGCGCGCTGCAGCTCGCGCACTTGTTCGAGCGCAAGCAGCGTGTCAAACTCTGCGGCATAAAACTGTATGCGCTCGCGGGGCAAAAGCGGGCGATACGAAAGCGGGTCGAGACGGTCATAAAATTTCGCCGTGTATTCTTGCGACCATCCCAACGCGGCGAAACGGCGAGAAAGCTGCGCGCCGAGCGGCGTGTGCCACACCAATTCATTGAGATGATTCGGCGGCATCCCCAGCATGGCGAAATCCAAATCCGGCTCCGCGCACGCGACCAAGCCGCCAATCCACGCGCCGAGACTGAAGCCGAGCACGCCAATGATTGTCGCTCCCGTTTGCCGAAGGTAACGCAGCAGCAAGCGCACGTCCGCTACGGATTGCTGCACCGCGTGCTGCGTCAATGCAAGATCGCTGGTATGAAATAAATCGCCGGAGATGGAGCCGCGCGGCGTGCGGCGATGATGGTAGGGCAATTCCAAAATATGCGCGGAGGCGCCGGCCGCGACGATGGCGCGCAGGAAAGGGCGATACGCTGCGGTGGTGAGATTCATGAGACCGTGCAACACGATCACTACCGGGCGATTGCACGCGCGCTCCGTCGCATAGGTTTGCGCATAAACCGTGTTGTTCGCCGCGCGCGGCGAAGGCAGAGCAGAAGGGAATGCAACATCACGGCGCCAATACTTGCCTTGCTTCCACCATGCGCCGCAACGTACCTGTTGCAAAGTCTGCTCGGACGGCGCGGGAAAAAAGTGCGCGGCTTCGGCGTGAAAATCCTCGCGAAGCTCGGGGAAACTAGGGGAGAGATTTGATTCCTGCCGTCGCGCTATCGCATGCATGCCGCGCCACGCGAGGCCGTCGATAAAACGTCCGAGGTGTTTTCCGAAGGCGCGGTTCATCATTCATAACTCAACGCCTTGATCGGATCGAGTTTTGACGCGACAATCGCAGGCCACATGCCGAACGTCAGTCCCACCATCGTGCAGAAGACCAATCCGCCCACAGCCCACTCCATCGGCACCGAGGCCTCGAAGCCGGTGATGATCGTGACGATATTGCCCAAGCCAAAACCCACGAGCACGCCGAAGATTCCGCCAACGTTGCACAGCACAATCGCTTCAATCAAAAACTGCGTGAGAATGCTCTTTCTCTTCGCGCCCAGCGCTTTGCGAATGCCGATCTCTTTTGTGCGCTCCGTCACGGACACGAGCATGATGTTCATAATGCCGATGCCCGCAACCACCAACGCCACGATGCCGACGACAAACGCGCCGACCTTCACGCCCGCCGTTGCTTGATTGAATGACTTGATCACGCTCTCATTGGTGTAAATGGTGAAATCATCCTCCTCGCGCGGCGGAACCTTGCGCGCGGCGCGCAGCACGAGCCGCGTTTCTTCGATGGCATCGGGCACCAGCTCCGGCCGCTTCGCGCGCACCGTGACATTCACTGAGCGCGCCTCGCCGCGTTGATCTCGCATGCCTAAAACTTGTTGGAAAGTCGTGATGGGGATGATGTTGTAATTGTCGTAATTGCCGCCCATGGCCGAGCTTTTTTCTTCGAGCACGCCGATCACGCGATATTTTCTCTCGTCCAGCTTGATGATGTTGCCAATGGGGTCGGTGAAAGGAAACAGCGTTTCCGCAATGCCATGCCCGATCAAGACGACGAAGCTGCCCGTCATGATATCTTGATTGGTCAAGTTGCGGCCGAGGCGGACGTAGTGCGTATTGTTGTCGCTGTACTCCGGCGTGCCGCCGCAGATCGTCAAATTTTTGTTCGTCTCTTCATTGCGGTAACGCGCCATATGGCCGAAGCTCCACAGTTCGGATCCTACCATATCGACCGTCGCGACATTCTCGCGAATGGCATCGGCATTGGCTACGGTCACAGGCTTGCGCCGCTGAATCTTGCGCCAATCAACATTGTTGTTGAACCCGCCGGCCGGCCATTTTTGCACCTGGAAAGTCGTCGTGCCGAGCACGCTCATTTCTTTTTCCATCGTATTTTGAATGACGGAGATGCCCGTCATCACCGCGATGATCGAGGCCACGCCGGCGATGATGCCGACCAACGTGAGCATCGAACGCAGCTTCTGCGCGCGAATCGCGGCGAGCGCCATTTTTAATGCTTCGGTGATGTTCATTTAATCTTCCACTATAAAAATGTCATCCTGGAAGGACCTTCCCTCGCACTTGATACAAAATCTCAAATTAAGATTCAACTCGAGCACTAGGGAAGTTTCCTATGGAATGACAACATTGATGAGGTGTTACAAACCAGCCAATCACTTGAGATTCGCGCACGTCGTTTAGGATTATGCGACGCACGCAAAGCTTTACATCCCCCTAAAGCCCTCTTCAAAGGGGGACTTTGCGGCGCTTCGCGCCTTGCTTTATTCGTACCTCAAAGCCTCAATCGGATCCAATCGCGCGGCTTTGAACGCGGGCACAATGCCCGACAACACGCCGACGAGGATCGAGACGATGATCGCAACGATGACGATGGGAATCGAAATGCTCGCAGGCATTAAAAACACATTGATCACCTGTGCAATGCCAACGGCGAGCAGCAATCCCACCAACCCACCCAACAAACAAATCACCGAGGATTCGAACAAAAATTGTGTGAGGATGGTGCGCCGTTTCGCGCCGATGGCTTTGCGAATGCCGATCTCGCGCGTTCTCTCTGTGACGGAAACGAACATGATGTTCATCACGCCAATGCCGCCGACGAAGAGCGAGACTCCGGTGATGAGCAAGCCGATCAACACAATCACGCCCATGACGTTATTATATGCCGACATGAGTGAATCCATTTTGTTGATGGAGAAATCGTCCTTTTCAATCGGCTTGAGCCCGCGAATCTTGCGCATCTCGCCGATCAAAGTATATTCGAAGTCCGACATAGCCTCGGTGCTCGGCGCTTTCACCGCGATGTCGAAGTTGCGATCCTGGCCGGCGCCGAAAGAGCGCACAAAAGAGGTGATGGGAATGTAAATCTGGCTGTCGAAATTCGGCCCGCCGAAAAATCCGGCGCTGCCTTGCTTCTCCATCACGCCGATCACGCGATAGGTGTCTCGGCCGATGCGCAGTCTCTTGTTGATCGGATCGATATTTTCAAAAACGCGCGTTTTGATCTCGCTGCCGATCACGCAGACGTTCTTTTTGTATTGCACGTCAAGGCCGGTGAGAAATCTGCCATACTCCGGCAACGAGCTTGACACGACGATATGTTTGTCCGTCGTGCCGATAATGCGAACGTCTTGCAAGGTGTTGGATTCGTACTTGATGCTCTTGCTCGTGCTCGTCGTGGGATTCACGGCTACGGCATCGCGCAGGCGGTGCTCCAATTCTTTGGCGTAGTGTAATTGGAGATTGTTGCGGTTTCTGAACTCAAACCAGTTGCCGCGCATCACCCAGGGCATGCGCGAAACGTAGAGCACGTCCGAGCCAATGGCTGAGATACTCTCTTTGAAAGAATTGCCCAAGCCGTTGGCCGCAGTCATGGTGGTGACAACCGCGACAATGCCAATGATAATGCCGAGGGTCGTAAGCAGGCCGCGCGATTTATTGGCGCGAATCGCAACGAGTGCGATCCTCAAGGTCTCAGTCAATTCCGTGAGCGTTCTCATGTCCGGTCTTCTTTTTTATCCGCGTTCGTGACTTTGACCTCCAAGCCGTTCTGCAAATCTTTGCTGATCGCGCGGAAGCTGCCGATCACGATTTCATCATTTTCGGCCAAGCCATCGAGAATTTCGATGTGCGTATCGCTCTGAATGCCGGTCTTAACTTGCCGGGCTTGCACTTCGCCATTCTTCACCACGAACACGACTTCCACAAAACCGTCTTTGTCGGGCACATATGCGGGCGCAGCTTCATCGGCAATGGCCTCGCCTTCTCTTTTTTGCGATTTCGTTTTTTGCTCTAACTGCTCCATCGTGCGCACGGTCACGCTTTGAATCGGATCCGCGGTCGAGCGCCGCGAGTCTTGCCGCACTTCAATCGTTTGCGCGACGCCGTTCGTTGCCGCCCCCGCGTTGGTGCCGGTGATCGCGACTTTCACTTCGAACTCGGTTTTTTGATCCGCAGTGCCGGTGCCGCTCACTTTTGCCGTGTTCGCAATTTCCGAAACAAAGCCGCGAAAGATCGTATTTGGCACGGCGTCAACTTCGATGTGCGCCGTGTCATCCAACGCGATGCCGACCACGTCGTTTTCATCAACGTCCACGGGCGCCTCCATGCCCACCAGATCGGCGACTACCAGAATAACGTCCTCTTGAAATTGCGAGCCGAGCGCGATTTCGCCGACTTCTTTGTTGAGCTGGCTGATGGTTCCGGCCATGGGCGCAAAGATTCTGGTTTTCGACAGGTCATCGTTCGCCTGCTTCAAAAGGGCTTTGGCCTGTTCCACATTGTTGAGCGCGGACTCGTATCGCGCTTTCTCGACTTGATAGGTTGCGGCGATCGCGTCAAACGTGGCCGAAGACTCAAGCTGCTTTTCAAAAAGCTCTTTGGTGCGCTTGTAATCTTTTTCCGCTTTCAGCATGCTTTCTTTGGCAAGCACGGCATCGGAGGCGCTCGACCTCAGGCTCGCTTCAGAGCGCTCCGCGGCGGCGACATAACGCTCGCGATCCAATTCAACTAAGAAATCACCTTTCTCGACCCAGTCGCCTTCATTGACCGCGAGCTTGGTGATCTTGGCGCTCACGTCCGCGCTGATGTTGACCTGAATGTGCGGCTGCACTTTGCCGGTGGCGGTCACGGTCTCGATGACTTGCTGCCGTTTGACCGGCGCGGTTTGCACCTCGAGCGCTTTGTTGCCGTTCTTTTTCATCACGCCAGCCGCGACGGCGGCGATGACGATCACGCCCACTCCTGAAAGGAGCAGTATTTTTTTCTTTGACATGTTCTCCGCACCTCCGGTTTGGTTGAAAATAAGGTTCCCGCAAGAGTCTTGCAGGTTTCAAAATATTATGACTGCGGGATGATAAGGCAAAGCGCAACGATAGACGACCGGAGGGGGGAAATGTTTCAAGCTATTATTCCAATAGAGAGTGTGGCTGTGATTATCGCAACTGCCACTCGCGTAGTTGCAAAAAAGAAGAGGAGCCAATCTCAACAAAAATGTTGCTTGTATCTCAAAACCGATTTCCCTATTATGCGCCGGGTTAAAAATTCCCGCTCGGGTCGACCTGCAATTTTAGAATCTAACCTGGACAACCCAGTTGATGAGCTGTTCCCAACTTCTTTCGTGATGACCCCGATTCGAACCGAAGCTGATCGCCTTGCGCTCCGCGCGCAGATTCAAGAAAAAATCCGCGAGACTCGCACCAAGCACAAGATCAAAGCGCCGGATTTTCCAGCGGAGCTGGAGTGGTTGAACACGAGCCACGCGCTGCGTTTGCAAGAACTGCGCGGCAAAGTTGTCGTGCTCGATTTCTGGACCTACTGCTGCATCAACTGCCTGCACGTCCTGCGGGATTTGAAATATCTTGAAGAGAAATACACGGGCCAACCTTTCACCGTCATCGGCGTACACTCCGCAAAATTCACCAATGAAAAAGAGCGGGCGAACATTCGCCAAGCCGCATTGCGTTTGGAGATCGAGCATCCCATCGTCGTGGATTCCGATTTCACCGTGTGGCAATCCTATACCGTGCGCGCGTGGCCTACGCTCGTGATGATCGACCCCGAAGGCTACGTGCTCGGCGTATTTTCCGGCGAAGGCAATCGCGAAATTTTGGATCTGTACATCGAAGTGGCGCTGGAAATTTTCGGGCAGGAAGGCAAGTTGAGCAGCGCGCCTTTTGAGATGCAACCCGAGGCGCACGATTTCCCCGCGTCTCTTCTCCGTTATCCGGGAAAAATTGTCGGCGATCCCAAAACCAAACGTTTGATCATTGCGGATACGAATCACGACCGTTTGCTCGTATGCGCGCCTGACGGCGTCGTGCGCGAGATCATCGGCTCCGGTTTGCCGGGAAATGAAGACGGTGATTTCGAGACCGCGCATTTCTTCCGTCCGCAAGGCCTGGCCTTTCATGGCGAAGATTTGATCGTGTGTGATACCGACAACCACCTTTTGCGCCGCGTGGATTTCGGCAGCCGCAGCGTGACGACCATCGCGGGCACGGGCGAGCAAGGCAGCTACGCGCAGCGCGGCGGCTCGGGCCGTAAAATTCCGCTCAATTCGCCGTGGGATATTTTTATTCACGACAACACGGGCTACATTGCGATGGCCGGGCCGCATCAAATCTGGTCGATCGATTTGAAGACCAACCGCTTCGAGCCGTTCGCGGGCACGGGCCACGAAGCCCGGCGCGACGGCGAACGCATGAGCGCCGCGTTCGCGCAACCGAGCGGCATCACCGGCGAAGTGATTGACGGCCAGCTTCTTCGTTTGTTCATTGCGGACAGTGAAATTTCCAGCGTGCGGCAAATTGGTTTGCGCACTGATAAAGTCGGAACGCTGGTCGGCGGCGATCTCTTTCAATACGGCGATCACGACGGCGCGCAAGACAGCGTGCGCTTGCAGCATCCCCTCGGCGTCGCGTTTCATGATGGGAAAGTTTATCTCGCGGACACTTACAACCACAAAATAAAAACGATCGACCCCAATTTGCGCCTTTGCAAAACGCTGTGCGGCGCGGGCGAGCCGGGGCACCTCGACGGCAGCGCGCCGCGTTTTTACGAACCTTCGGGCTTGACTTTTTTGAACGGCAAAATGTATATTGCCGACACGAACAATCACGCGATCCGGGTTTACGATCTGCACGCCAAACAAGCCGGGACGCTGCTCTTGAAGCCGCAAGCCTCGCAAACTTCGGAACACTTGATTGCGATAGGCGCGCCGCTGGTAAAATTGCCCGCGCAAACATTGGCGCCCGGGGAAGCAACTTTGGAACTGCACCTGCAATTACCGGAATCCTACACGTTCAACGAAGGCTCACCTTTGCAAGTCCTCTTTCGTGGCCTCAATGCTGCTTTGGTGATGGACGCGCCGCTGCAAATTTTGGCCTCACCTCAATCGCACCTCGCTTTGCCTTTTCGAGTATCGGCGGAGCCGAAGGAATCCGCGTTGCGTCTCGAATTGCTCTATTATTACTGCGAAAAGGGCCGCGGTCTGTGTTTGATACGGCAAATCGCATTTGAGCTGCCCGTGCATATTTCTTCGGAAGGGAGTTCGCGCGTGGCGCTCACGGATACGTTGGGGAAGTGACGGAGTCAAAGTGATGAATCGCTCGAAATCTTCATTACAGGAACGATGCTAATTACGAACGGCGAGATTTTAGGGCTGGCCTCGCAAGACACGTATCGGCGCGGGTTGAAACACTATCAAGAGGGGCGCGTGGATATTTTGGCTGCGGAAGACGATTTCTTCTCCGCCAAAGTTTTGAGCCGGCCCACATTTGAGGTCGCGGTGCATCGCGCCGACAATCGTTTCGTCACGCGCTGCAATTGCCGCACGCGCGCCATCTGCGAGCACGTCATTGCCGCGCTCTTCGAAGCCAAGGATCAATACACCAAACCCAAACGCACGAAAGCCGCGAAGCCCGACGCTTCTTCGGAGGAGGCCAATAACGGCCATGAAAACGGCTGGCGGCAATTCGTCACGACGGTTCATTATTCCAACAACGTTCCGGATTTTTCCCCCGCGAAATCCGTCAAAGACGGAACAGAGTGGCGGCTTTATTTCACGCTCACTTTGAAAAATAGCGAATGGTTCGTCGTGCCTTATCGCACGCGCCCGCGCAAAGACGGCTCCTACGGCATGTCTTATCCCACATCGAGTCGCGAGCTGCCGTTTTATGACATCGCCTGCTCACAAAAAGAAAACCTCGCGTTGATCATGCTTGAAGGCGTGGAAAATTCCAACCGCAAAGTCTCGCCCTTCGCCGCCGGGCTCGTGCCCAATACCGGCTATCATTTGAACTATGGCGCGGGCCTCGGCATGTTGTTCGATCTGTTGCGCGACAGCGAATTTTATATCGCCGGAGACGTAGAACGCGGCCATGCTCTGCGCGTCGAACCGACAGCCGCGCGTTTTGAAATTCGCATGCAGGAAGAAAACGACACGATCTCCCTCTCTCCCGTTTTGATTAAAGGCAAAACCACGATTCCCTTCGACGGCGATCTCCACGTGCTCACGACGCAACCGACTTGGATTGCGCGCGACCGCGAACTGCTGAAACTGGAAAGCAATCCGCCGGTGGAGTTGTTGCTTTCGCTGCAAGCGTGGGAAAAGAAAGTCAACATTCCGCAAGCCGAGTTGAAAGATTTTTTTGCGGAGATGGAGCGCCTGCCGGGATTGCTCTCGTATTTGGTGTTGCCGCAGCAAGAGCGTTTGCCGGTGATCGACACTTTCAGCGCCAAACAAATCGAGGTGATCGAACAAGAAGAAGCGCTCGTCGCGCGGCTGGGCTTTGTGTATGGCGGCAAAGCGCTGCCCTGCCTTCCGGCGGATCAAAGCGCGCAAATCGGTTTAGAGCAAATTCAACATCGCGAAGGCCTCGAGTTCATTCGCGTGCGCCGCGACGTGCATGCCGAAGGGCAAGCGCGCGAACAACTCTTAGCCACCGGCGCGAAGCAAAACACCTCCGGCGAATTTGTCCTGCGCGATCTCAATGTGATCGATTGGCTGCTGCGCGAGCTGCCGAAATTGACCGCGCAAGGTTTTGAAGTGCGCGGAGAGGAACGGTTGCAGCGTTTCCGCGTGAATCGCGCGCAGCCCAAATTGCGCATGTCGGTCAGCACGCAGATCGATTGGTTCGATTGCCAACTGCTCGTGGATTTCGACGGCATCGCGCTTTCGCTCAAAGAATTGCGCAAGGCGCTGTTGCAGCGCTCGAAATACGTGCAACTCAGCGACGGCAGCACGGGCCTCATCCCGGAGGAATGGCAGCAGCAATTGGCGCATCTGCTCAACCTCGGCGAGTTGGCGAATGACGGCGTCAAAGTCTCGCGCCATCACGTGACGCTCATCGACATGTTGTACGAAACGATGGAGCACAAGCAAGCCGATCGCGGTTTCAAAGAATGCCTGGCGCGTTTGGAAAATTTCAACGGTATTCAAGCCGTGTCCGCGCCGCAAAATTTTCACGGCACGCTCCGGCCTTATCAAAGCCGGGGCTTGGATTGGTTTTATTTTCTGAAAGAGTTTCGTTTCGGCGGATGTTTGGCCGACGACATGGGCTTGGGCAAAACCGTGCAAGCGCTTGCGCTTTTGCAGAATGAAAAAAACCTCGGCGCAACGTTGCCGAGCTTGATCGTGTGCCCGACTTCCGTAATCTTCAATTGGGAAAATGAGTTCAAACGCTTCGCGCCGGAGTTGAAAGCGCTCGCGCACACGGGCCTCGAACGCCGCCGTGACGCCAACTTCGAAAGTTGCGACGTGGTGATGACCAGCTACGGCATTTTGCGCCGCGATCTCGAATTTTTAAAAGACGCGAAGTTTCATTACCTCATTCTCGACGAATCGCAGCACATTAAAAATCCCGCCTCGCAAACCGCGAAAGCCGTGCGCCTCATGCAAGCGGAACATCGCCTCGCGCTCACCGGCACGCCGGTCGAAAACAACACCCACGAGTTGTGGAGCCAATTCAATTTTCTCAATCCAGGCTTGCTGGGCAGCTTGCGCTATTTCAATGAGACCTTCACCAAGCCCATCGAGCGCGACCGCGACGAAGCCAGCGCGACGATGCTGCGCAAGATGATTTTCCCGTTCATTCTCCGCCGCGCGAAAAGCGAGGTTGAACGCGACCTGCCGGAGAAGAGCGAAAATCTTTTTTATTGCAAAATGTTGAAAGAGCAGCGCAAGCTCTACGAGCATTGGCGCGATTATTATCGCGCGCACGTGTTGCAGCAAATCGATCTCAAAGGTTGGGACAAATCGCGCATGTACGTGCTGGAGGGCCTCACGCGCTTGCGCCAGATTTGCTGCCATCCTAATTTGGTGGATAAAGAAGCCGCGCCCGAGTCCGGCAAGTTCGAAGCGTTCTGGGAAATGCTGCGCGAGATCGTGGCCGAAAATCACAAAGTGCTCGTGTTCTCGCAATTCGTGCGCATGCTCAAAATCATCGCGCGGCAGCTCGACGGCCATCACATTCCCTATTGCTATCTCGACGGCCACACGCGCGACCGCAAAACGCCGGTGGAGCAGTTTCAGAACGATCCCGATAAAAAAGTTTTTTTAATCAGCCTCAAAGCCGGCGGCTTCGGCTTGAACTTGACCGCCGCGGATTACGTCATCATTTATGACCCGTGGTGGAACCCAGCCGCGGAAGCGCAAGCCATCGACCGCACGCACCGCATCGGCCAAGACAAGCGCGTGTTCGCATATAAAATGATCGTGCGCGATTCGGTGGAAGAAAAAATTTTGCAACTGCAAGAGCGCAAAAAAGCTTTGATCTCGGAGCTGATTTCGACGGATGCGGGCTTGTTCAAACAGTTGACGGTGGAGGATATTGGCGAGTTGTTTGGCTGATTGGCGTGTTCATTAAAGTGAGCCGCCCCTCGCACTGTCATTCTGGAAGAACCTTCCCTCGCACTCGGCACAAATCTCAAAACCAACTTTGCTCTGAGCACAAGGGAAGATTCTTTCAGAATGACATCGATAGGGAGGCGCTCATCAACAACTTTAATCAACGTTTGGTTGACTGAAAAACTAGCGTCAGCAATGCAAAGTTGAATTTTATTATCGGCGACTAATTCACTCACGGCATCGTTTCGACTTTCACGCAGGAGTCATTGTGAAGGGTCAAACGAAAATAAACGAACCCCTCAGGAGACATGGTGGGGGGGTTGGCCTAAGAACTATTAACCCAAAAGGGAGCTGGTGGCATGAATCTCTACGTTGGCAACCTCGCCAAAACGGCGACGCAAGACGATTTGTGGGAAGCGTTCAACATCTACGCGGACGTGACCAACATCACGATCGTGAAAGACCGCATGACCGGAGAGCCTCTGGGTTATGCTTTTCTCGAGATTCCCGTGAAGATGGAGGCGCTCATTGCGATGAAGGAAATGAACGGCAAGGAAGTGTGCGGCCAAGCCGTGATCGTCAACGAGGCGCGTCCGCATCGTCGCCGCGATGACCGTCATCGTGACGGCGATTGGCGTGATCGTCCGCCCCGCGAGGATCGCGGCGGTGATTGGCGCGACCGTCCGCCGCGCGAGGATCGCGGCAACACTTGGCGTGATCGCCCGCGCGAAGGCGGCAGCACGTGGCAAGAGCGTCCACGCGAAGATCGCGGCGGCAGTTGGCGTGATCGTCCGCGCGAAGGCGGCAGCACGTGGCAAGAGCGTCCGCGCGAAGATCGCGGCGGCAATTGGCGCGACCGCCCGCCGCGCGATGATCGCGGCGGCAGCTATGGCCCGCGCAAGCCGCGCTGGTAATTCACACAAAAGCGTTTTTTTATTTCTTAATCAATCCCGCTTTCCCTTCGTCTCGATCTTCTTGATAGGATTTCTGCACTCGGAAGTCGCGATGTTACCCAGAAACGCGGGCAAACGGTTTCATTCTCACTTACACCGTGAAAATGGAACTTAGTTAATTTCAAAAGGAGCAGTCCCATGAACATCTACGTGGGAAACATTGCGCATGCAGTAACCGAGGACGAATTACGGGAAGCCTTCGCGGCCCATGGTGAAGTCGCCTCCGTAACGTTGATCAAAGACAAATTCACCGGCGAACGGCGCGGCTTCGGCTTCGTGGAAATGCCGGGGAAGATGCAAGCCACGACCGCGATGCGCGAGCTGAACGGCAAAGAGATTCAAGGCCGGGCCTTGATCGTGAACGAAGCACGCCCGCAACGTGAAAGACGTAGCGGCGGCGGCGGCGGCGAGCGTCGTCACGGCGGTGGTGGTGGCGGCGGACGCGGCGGGTTTGGCGGCGGCGGCGGACGCAAGGGCGGCGGCGGCGGACGCTGGTAGTTTCAGTCGGCTTGATCATCCTTGCGCAGGTTATAACCTTCGCAAGGATTGTTTAAAGTTGGCGCTGAAGAACAACTAACATACTTTTAACTGTGAACCCAAAAGTTTACCTCGAAACAAGCGCGATTAGCTATTTGGTTGCTCGTCCGAGTAGAGATTTGATTGTTGCGGCTAATCAGCAAGTCACTCACGAATGGTGGAATACTCGGCGTTCACAATTCGATTTGTTTATCTCCCAAATCGTAATTGATGAAGCAGGCGAAGGCGATCTGGAAGCGGCGCAACAGCGTTTAGAAAAATTGCAGAACATTTCTCTGCTTGAATTAAGAGCCGAAGCGCTGGATTTATCAAAAAAGTTTCTCCATCAGAATACCATACCCGCAAAAGCTTCACAAGATGCTTTGCACATCGCGGTAGCGACTATTTATGGCTTGGACTACCTCTTGACGTGGAATTGTAAACACATTGCGAATGCAGTCATCTTGAAGAAGATTGCGAAGATTGCAGCGGAAGAAGGCTACGAACTTCCTACAATTTGCACACCGTTTGAACTTATGGAGCAATAGCCATGTGGACCGACCCCATTGTTGAAGAGATTCATCAAATTCGCTTTGCGCATGCCGAAAAGTTTAAGTTTGATTTGCGCGCGATTTATGATGATTTGAAGAAGCATGAAAGCGCGAATAGCCAAAGGGTAGTTGCTTTGCCAATTAAGCGGCAACAGCCGGTTCGAAAAACACTAAAACTTCAGGAAGCTTTAGTGGATGCTGCTTGAAAAGAAGCACTGGGCTTGTTAAACCGTTTTCCGTGTTTCAGGAAGACGAGCAAAAGCTTGAATGCAGGGAGATTTCCATTGATATGCAGGAAGCGCCTCATGTTACACTCTACGTGAAAAAGAGGTAGCCCGCGATGCAAGTCGGCGATATCATCGAATTGATTGTAAACCTCCCCGAGCGAGGCTTGTTTGCCGGAGCACGGGGCGCTATTGTTCATTGCCACTCCGAAGGCGCTTTCGAAGCCGAGTTTACGAATGAAGCTGGAGAGACCGCCGATTTCTTGGCGCTTCGCCCGGAACAATTCATTGTCATATGGCGTGTCGATACCCAAGAATGGGTCACTCTCTCTGATTGTGTATCAACTCTCATCACTAAGGAACGCCGTTTTTATAACTTACCAATTTGACCTGTCATGCCCGAGCGCTTTAATCGGGCATCCAAGCATATAAAAACAGATTCCCGCTTAAAGACTGCGGGAATGACGGCCAAGGAAAATGGGAAAGTTATTTAATCGGCGATCCTAAAATGCCGCAAGAACGTGCGCAAGAAGTTTTTGACTTTGCCCGTTTTCTCTCTTCTCAAGTTCCTCTTTCATCCCTTGAAAAAGCTGCCTAGCTGCTCATCGAAGCATGAAGCCGTGAGTCTTCTCGTTGCTCCTCCTCGCTGACGAAAATATCCCGTTCGCGCGCGAAGCCTTTGGCGCTTTAGGCGAAGTCCAACTCGTGGCCGGGCGCGCCATCACTCGCAACATCGCACGCGAGGCCGAGGCGCTGTTGGTGCGCTCGGTCACGACCGTGAATGCCGCGTTCTTGGAAGGCAGTCGCGTCAAATTTGTGGGCACGGCAACAATCGGCACTGATCATATCGATCTCGACTATTTGCGGCAAAAAGGCATTGCCTTCGCAAGCGCAGCCGGGTGCAATGCGAACGCGGTCGCTGAATACATCGTTGCTGCGCTGTTGCACGTTGCTGCTCAAAGGCAAATTGTTTTGGAGGGATTGACGCTCGGGATTGTCGGCACGGGAAATGTCGGCAGTCGCGTCGCACAGAAAGCCCGTGTACTCGGCTTGAAAGTTTTGCTGAATGATCCCCCTCTTGCAGCGTTGCTTTATTCTACCTCACGGCAAGAATTAACTCCGGCGCTGCAACCGAATCTCGCCCGCCTTTCCGTGGACGATTCCTCGCCACAGTTCTGTTCGCTCAAGGATTTGATGCGCGCGGACTTTCTCACGCTGCACACGCCGCTTGTGCGCAGCGGGCCGTATCCTACTTTTCATTTGTTTGATGAAATACGTTTGGGCAAGATGAAACCTGGCAGTGTGCTACTCAACACCGCACGCGGCGAGGTCGTCGATAATCTTGCGCTCAAGAAAATTTTGCGTTCTGGTTTGTTGTCCGGCGCGATACTCGACGTGTGGGAACACGAGCCGCACCTCGATCCCGAATTGGCGGAGTTGGCCGCGCTCGCCACGCCGCACGTCGCGGGATATTCGTTCGACGGCAAGCTCAGAGGCACGCTGCTCATTTATGAAGCGCTCTGCTGTTTTTTACAAATCGTGCCGAGTTGGAATTATGAGCCGCTGTTGCCCTTGGTATCGCAACCTGAAATTGATTTGCGTGAGGACGAGTTTAACGCTCCGAACGTATCTCAGAAAATTCCCCCCTTGAGGGGGCCAGGGGGGTGTTATGGCTTTATTAACTATCCAGACGATGCGGAGTGGAGACATCATGGAGCAACAATAACGGCGGTTACACATTCCGGGGAACATGCTCGTGTTGAAGAACACCCCCCCGGCCCCCCTCAAGGGAGGAATATAAAGCTGTTGCACGAAGCGGTGCGCCATGCTTACGATATTGTCGCGGATGATGCGCGATTGCGCGCGGGAATGTTGCGGGCAGATTGTTCGAAGGAAGAACGCGGGAAGTTTTTCGATAAGCTGCGGCACGAGTATCCGATGCGGCGGGAATTTCACAACTATCGCATCCAACTGCCGTATGATTCTACAAACGCGCAGCAGCAATTGCTCGCGCTCGGATTTCACCTCTAAAAATTTGCCTTGACAAACTCTTCTTTTTTTAGTATTCGTATTCAACCTTTCAGGCACAAAGGTTGACGAGTCGCGCTCCGCGAAGGCGCATGACTCCCTCTTTCTCAGTCTTTACTCCATCCCCACCAGCAGGACGCGAACAAGTTTTTCCGTGAGCCATTTCGATTCTTTCGTTTTAAGAGAAGACGTTCTGACGAAGAATAAGCTTTGCCGTCATTACTGCGTTCTGACCCACTAGTACACTGTTACCTTAATTTTTGTAGTCTCGCCCCCTTGTGGGGCGCTGTTCTCAATAGCCGCCTACAAGGGGCGGGGACTACATAATTCATGGTAACCGTGCATTAGCTTTTGATCAATACAAAATAAAAAAGGCCATCGCCCGACCGCCAAGTCTCATGCGATAGCCTTTTCCGGCGAAAACCTTTGCTGAACATTTGGTCCTGCTTTGCCACGCCCTTTCGTGTTTTGAAGGAGCGCGTGTCAGCGCATTTTTTCGCTTTCTGTTATTGAGACGATAGCAATTTTTGAAAGGTTGCAATCCTTTGGAAAAATCTTTTGGAAGAATGCCATGATCAAAAAAATGCTGCCCTGGCTCGCGCTCTCTGTTTTCGCCTTCTTACCGCAAAGAGCGGCGGCGCAAATCAACTTTCAAGATTTCGTCTCGCAAAGTTTTCTCGACCGCGCGTTGGATCGGCAATTTCGCCTCGATTTTCGCCGCGCGGGAACCGAAGCGCTCGGCATGGGCGGCGCGAGCGTGGCGCGCTCCGGCAATGTCACGGCCTCTTTATGGAATCCGGCAGGATTAGCGTTCGCGGCGCGGCGCGAGCTTGCCTTCAATGGCGGGTTCAATTTGAATACGCAAGAAGTGGCTGTGCAACGTTTCGCGGGCTTGAAAGTCATCAGCGAAATCGACCCCAAGTTGCTGCCCTCCTTTGTGGGTTTCAACTATCCCATTCGCCTCGGTGGGAAAAATTTGGCTATCGGCTTTGCGTATCATCGCCTCATGTCTCTCTCGCAGAGGAATACCGAAACTTTCTACATTTATCCCGCCGGCACCATCGATCACGTCGAAACTCCCAACGGCAGCCTTTACGCGTTCGTGCCTTCGGTCGCGTTGGCTTTGACTTCGAAGCTGGCTCTCGGTCTCAGCTTTCATCTCTTGAACGGCAAATCCGATTATAGCTTCGAGATCAAATCGCCATTCGTGGATGAGTTCGTGTTTTATAGTTTCAAAGATGAAGAATCCTACGACGGCAGCTTCGTAGTCGCCGGGCTGCAATTCAAACCGAAAGATTGGCTGGCGCTGGGCGCAACGGTGACGCCGGGTTGGAAATATACCGTGCAAGAAAAGCGCGAATCGCTTTTTATCGTAACGGAGGTGGTCGGCGCGGATCTCAAAGGCGAAACGCGCTCCACTCCGCCGGATTCTCTGCAAAAGATTCAGCTTGAGGTGCCGTTGTTCTATGAACTCGGTCTTGCGGTCAAACCCTCCTCGCGTGTGACGCTGGCATTTGATTTCGCGGCTCGCCCCTGGTCCAAAGCTGAAATCAGCAGAAACGGCGCGCCCGTCCAAACGAGCCTGCTCGACGGCAACTCTTTGCGTTTCGGCTTGGAGTATATTGCCATGACGAAATGGGCGGAGGTGCCTTTGCGTTTCGGCTATTATACCAACCCGAGTCCCTACAAAGATCGCTTCTTCAAAAATCAATTTCTCGGCGGGCAAGTGGAAGGCGGTGTTTTCACCTATGGCTTCGGCGTCGTGAAAAAATCTTGGCTGCTCAATTTCGCTTTCGAGCGCGGCACGCGTGAATACGAATGGTGGTTGAGTGACGGCGATTATTACAACGAGCGCGCCTCTTCCACGAAAGATCAATTCAACGAAATTTCATTCTCGGCGAGTTATCGGTTTTGAGCACAACCGAAAAATCTTTAAGACAAAACGATTATTGGCAAAACTATTCCTTTAATCGTTTTGCTGAAAATAGTTTTGCCTTTTGCGTTTGGTTTAAAAACAAAGCGAACCCAATAACGTCGAGGTGATTTCATGAAAGCACCCTCAAAAAGTTTGATCGCCCTTTTGCTCTTCGTCACATTCTTTGTGATGCGCGGCGCGCTGCTCGCGGGCACGACGGGCAAAATCGCCGGCCGTGTGATTGACAAAGAAGCGCGCGAAGGCTTGACCGGCGCGAACGTCGTTATTGCCGGCACCACGATGGGCGCGGCCACGGATGCGAACGGTTACTTTTTCATCCTGCAAGTGCCGCCCGGAACCTACTCCGTGAAAGCCACAATGCTCGGCTTCGAAGCCGTCACTTTCACCAACGTAAAGGTTACGGTGGATTTGACGACAAAGCTGGATTTCAAAATGGCCTCCACGGTTTTGCAAGTGACCGAGGGCATCACAGTCGTGGCCGAACGTCCCATGATCGAGAAAGACGTGACTTCCAGCTTGCATCGTTTAAGTGAAGAAGGCATTAAAAATATGCCGACGCTGCTCGACGTGCGCGACGTGGTGGCGCGGCAGCCCGGTGTAGTCGGCGAGGGCTTGCACATCAATGTGCGCGGCGGCCGCACGGGTGAGATGCTCTACGTCGTCGACGGCGTATCTGCGCGCGATCCAAGCTACAACCAAGCCACGCGCTCGACGGAGGAGCAGGTGAACCAATTCACTTCGAATCCCGTGGATGAGTTGACCTCGCGCTCTGCCGGGCTTTCCGTGCCGACAAACGCGGTTTCGGAAGTGGCCGTCACGACCGGCGGCTTCAACGCGGAGTATGGCAACGCCATGTCGGGCGTGGTGAATATCGTCACCAAAGAAGGCGGCACGAAACATACCGGACGCGTGCTCTATCTCACCGACGATTTCGGCGGCGGCAGTTTCAAATCGCCTTATGGCAACGGCGAGGGCTTGCGCTCTTATTCACACAATACCGACCGCGCGGAAGTGAGTTTCGGCGGCCCCGAACCGATTACGACTTATTTGCTGCCCGCCATCGGCCTGCGTTTGCCGGTGAAAGAGATCAGCTATTTTATTTCCGGCACCGGAAATTTCACGGACATGACGCCGGTGTTCGATCTCTCTTATTATGCGCCGAACGGCGAAGACCGCTCGCTCGACAAAAGACGCATCAAGTTTTTGGGAATCGACGGCTTGGCGCTCGGCATTCCCAATCGCATGGACAATCGCTACAATTCGCTGTCGAATTTGACCCTGAAATTTTCTGCGCAAGTGAAACTGGTTTACACGTATCAATCCGAGCGCAGCTGGTACGACGAATACAACCACGCCTTCTCCAATATCCCGGAGAATTTTTGGCAACGCGAGGAGGACGTGGAAAGCCATGCGCTGAAATTGACGCACACGCTCAACGAGAAAACGTATTACGACTTTTCTCTCAGCCATAGAAACAATCATTACTTTATGACGCCCGGCGGCATGTTGCCGCACGAGGTGCGCCAGCTTTATCTGGATTTGAACGAGCGCACGGCGATCGACGACGATCAAGACGGCTTTTACGAAAGAGGCTTCCCGGCGCGCGGCACCTATCATGATCGCCGCATGAAATCCACCGCCGCCAAGATCGATCTCACCAGTCAGTTCCATCGCCGGCATCAAATCAAATCCGGCTTTGAGATGACTTACTACGAGATCAATCAAGGCGAGATCAAATACCCGTATCGGTACAATTCCAGTTGGGATCCGGAAGCGGGCGGCACGCCCATCGATAACGGACCTTGGCCGGCATTGGGGTTCTTTCGCGATTTTTATTTTCGCACGCCGTTGGCCGGCGCGTTTTATTTGCAAGACAAGATCGAATATGAAAATCTCATCGTCAACGTCGGCTTGCGTTGGGATTTTTGGTCGCCCGGCAAGCAAATCGAAGAGCAAGTGGATGAAGGCTCGAAGCTTTTCGGCTCAAAATTCAAATTCACCTTCAATCCGCGCTTGGGCATTTCGCATCCCATTACCGAGCGCGACGTGCTCTATTTCCAGTTCGGCCGCTTCACGCAATCCGTGGATTATCAATTTCTCTATCTGCAAGACACGCAATCTTCCGGCGCGCTGCAGCTCTTCGGCAATCCCAATATCGGCTCGGAAGAAACCACGCAATACGAACTGGGCGTGAAGCACGGCTTCGGCGACAACGTCAAGCTGGGCGCGACGGCGTTTTTCAAAGATTATAACGGCCTCTTGAATACGGAAAGCCGGGGCCGTGAGCCGTTCACGTACAGCGTGTATGTGAATCGCGATCACGGCAGTGCGCGCGGCATCGAATTGTCTTTGGAAAAGCGCCAGAGCAACTTCACTTCCGGTTTCATCAACTACACTTTGGCCTACGCCACAGGCAAAAGCTCGAGCTATCGTCAAGGCTATGACTACGGCGCGCGCGGCTCGGAAATTCCGATTCGCGAGTGGCCGTTGCGTTGGGACGTGCGCCATGCGTTGAACGTCAATTTCGATTTTCGCATTCCACAAGGCGAACGCGCCTCGCTTTTGGGTTTGCGTTTGCCCGAGGATTTCGGCGTCAATCTGATTTGGCGCTTGGAATCCGGCAAGCCATATACCCCGGGCGGTTTATCCGCGACGCAGTTCACCACGCAAAATTCCGCGCGCTTGCCGTATCGCACGTGGGTGGATTTGCGCGCGAACAAAGATTTCCGTTTCTGGGGCCTGCGCAATTCTTTCATCCTCGAAGTGAAAAATTTGACGAACCGCCGTAACGCGCGCGCGATCAACGACGTTACCGGCGAAGCGCTAGGCTTCTTCCGCCCGCAGGATCTCAATCCCTCAGCGTATAGCGCCGGGCGCAATATTCAGCTCGGGTTTGCAACGCAATGGTGAGGCGGGATGCTCGTTGCTTGTTGTTGGTTGTTGATGGATTATTTGCGTCAAGTTCTAATTGACAAAAATTGGCTTTGACGCACCTCGAAATGTCATCTGAAAGGAACTTCCCTGGAAACGAGCACAATGTCCAGCGCGAGGGAAGGTTCTTCCAGAATGACATAAGATAGATTGGGAAGGCAAAAAAAATCTCACTCGCTATTCACGGGAAAAAACTATGAACAAACTTATAACCGCATTGTCCCTCGTTCTCTCGCTCGCTGTCGCCGCCTTTGCAGGCGATAAGGCCAAACATGACGCCGCCAAGAAAGGCAAGTTCGCTAAAGTTTCCGCTGCGCCCTACACGCAAACAAAGGCGCATCAAGTGGGCAACATTTGGCTTTCGGTGACGAACTTCGGCGAGTTCGGCTCGCGCGGCCGGCGGCCGAGTTGCGAGTTTCCAGCCAACTCCAACAATGAGTATCTGTACGTGGGCGCGCTGTGGATCGGCGCGCTCGTGGACCAAGATACCATCGTCTCTTTCGGGTTCGATGGCTGGCAAAATTGGAATGAAATGTTTCCGGGCGATGCCGAGCGGGATTCGATTTTGGAACGAACCACTCGCCCAAATTCGGCGAATTATAGGGAAGACGCAGTCTCGGAGCAGGATTATGTCGCGGTTTATTCCGACACGAATCTCGCCTTCGCATGGGAAGGTCACAAGCCCATGGGCGTAGAAGTCACGCAAAGGAGTTATGCCTGGAGTTATTCCTACGCGGAAGATTTCGTGATTTTCGATTACCTCATCAAGAACGTATCACACCTTGTCGGGCCGCCCAAAACTTTCAAGCGACTCTACATGGGCGTTTATATCGACGGCGATTGCGGCAATACCAGCATTGCAAACTATCATCAGGACGACATCACCGGCTTCCTACGCACTAACGCTGATGGTGATACGGTCAACGTTGCATGGATCAAAGACAATGACGGTGATAACGGCATCTCTCCGGGCGTTACCGGTGTGCGCGTGCTCTTTCCCGATCCGAAATCAATCGCCTATAATTGGTGGGATCCGCCAACCGATTGGGGCCCGACCAACCCCAACAATCCGTTCGATTACGAAGGCCATCCCGACACCGATGCGAAAAAATACCGCATCATGTCGAACGGCGAAATCGATCCGAATCAGACTCAAGCCAATGCGCCGCCGGGCATCAACACCGGCGGCATGGATACGCGCTATTTTCTCTCCTTCGGGCCGTTCGACGTGCCGCCGGACAGCACGTTGAAATTGACGCTGGCTTACATCGGCGGTCAGCCCGAGGGCGACAAAACCGAGTTCGATGATCTCGGCATCAATGCGCGATGGGCGCGCGATGTTTACGACAATCCCCCGGCTGATGGCAGGCCCGATTTCGAAGGCCCGCCGCCGCCGCCCGCGCCGAATATGTTGATCACACCCAGCGACAAACAAATCACGATTCGCTGGGACAACTCTCCCGAGAGCACGGTTGACAAGTTCAGCCGCATACAAGATTTTGAAGGCTATCGCGTCTATCGCAGCCGCAGCGGCGTGCTCAATGAAATGGAAATGCTCGGCGAATACGACAAGGTTGATGGCTTCGGTCACAACTTCGGCTTTGCGGCTTTAAATCCGCAAATGGAGATTACGGGCGGCGACACCACTGTGTGGTACACGTATGTGGATAAAGGCTTGGCGAACGGCGAGTTTTATTATTACGCGGTCACCGCTTATGATAGCGGCTTTGCGCTCACCGGGCTCGAGCCGTTGGAGAGCAGTCCGATCATCAATCTCAAGCGCGTCGCGCCTTCGGTCGGGCCGGCTGCGAACGAAGCGTTGCAAGAAGTGTTGATCGTACCCAATCCCTACCGCATCAATCAAAACTATTTCGAGCAGGGCTGGGAAAGCGGATCGAACGACACGGACCGGCGCATCGATTTCACCAACCTTCCGGAAAAATGCACGATCCGCATTTACACGATTGCCGGCGATTTGGTCGCCACGCTGGAGCATGATTATCCCGCGCGCAGCTTGATCAAAAACCGCGTGTCTTGGAATATGGTCTCGCGCAATTTGCAGGCGATTGCCAGCGGCATTTATCTCTACGCCGTGGAATCCGCGCAAGGCCGGTACGTCGGCAAGTTCACGATTGTGTATTGAATTCACGGAGCCTCTTCTTTGTCATTCAGGAGGAATCTTTTTAAGCCAAACCACTGTGGTTATGCTGAAAAGGATTCCTCCTGAATGACAGAATAATATCGGGAGTCCTACATGAAAACAAAAAATAAAATACTTCTGCTCGCCGCCGTGCTGTTACCGCTGTTCGCGTTCGCGCAAAATACCGATCGTCGCGATTTGGCCGGTCGCGGAAAAGTCGGCACTACCGGCATGCAGTTTTTGAAGATCGGAGTGGGCGCGCGCGCAGTAGGCATGGGTGAAGCTTTCGTGGCCATGGCCAATGACGTGAGCGCGGTGTATTACAACCCGGCCGGCTTGACGGTTGCGCCGAGCAAGGCTGTGTTGCTGACGCACATCGAATGGCCCGCGGACATCAGCTATGAATTCGCCGCAGCCACGTTGCCGATTGGAGATGTAGGCGTGTTCGGCGCGTTTGTCGGCATGCTCGGCGCCGGCGACCAAAAGCGCACCGTGCCTTATCAAGGTTGGACCGGCGAATATTTCAGCGCGAACGATTGGCTGGTCGGCGTGTCCTATGCGCGCCGGTTTTCGAACCGTTTCTCGTTCGGCGCCAATGTGAAATACATCACGGAGTATTTGGGCGATGATCGCGCGGATAATTTCGGCATCGATTTGGGCACGCTCTTCGACGTGGGCGTGCGCGGCATCAAGCTGGGCATGAACATCACCAACTTCGGCGGCGATGCCAAGTATCATCGCGATCAGTTCGCGTTGCCCATCAATTTCCGCTTGGGCGCAATCTTCGAGGCTTTTCGCAACGAACGCAATGCCTTGCTGGTTTCGTTCGAAGGCAGCCATCCCAATGACAACGTCGAGCAAGTCGCCGTGGGCGTCGAATACAATCTGCTCGGAAATTTCGCGTTGCGCTCGGGTTATCGCAGCAACGTCGAGCTGGAGGATTTGGATAAAGTCGACGAGCCGTTCGAAGGTTTTTCGTTTGGCGCGGGCGCGAATTTTCGCGTCGCGAGCGTGCGCGCCCAGTTGGACTATGCTTATTCCGATCTCGGCTTTCTGGATAACGCGCAGCGCTTTAGTTTGATTTTCACGTTTTGAGTTTTAGCAACTCCATGTGATTGTCATTCTGAAAGAACCTTTTTAAGTGCTGGAGATGGCACCGAGTGCTTAAAAAGATTCCTCCTGAATGACAGGAAGAAAAAACTCGGAGCCTCTTCATGCAAAAACTTTGGCGACTACTTTTTTTCAGCGGAGCCGGGCTCATCTTCACGCTCGGCTGCGGCAGCGGCGAATTGCCCACTGCGGTTGAGCAGCCGCAACAGTTGTATGCGCCCCTTATCAGAAGCGATCAGGATATTCCCGTGCTCGACGGCCGCGCGGAGGAACGCGCTTGGCAACTTGCGCCGGTGTATCGCGTGTTTCTCGACAACAACAACGGCGGCATCGGCCTGCCGGCCGACGGTATTTTGGTCAACATGCAAGCCGTGTGGTGGCGAGTGGTTGTCGACACCACGCACGTGAGCCCCACGCGCATCGACACCACGTTTGCTTCGTACGTCGGCTTTCATCTCACCTGGCCGGACGCGGATAAAAATCTCACCCCCAAGCCGTGGCAGTATAACCCTGTGGACTCGACTTGGTCGCAAAGCGCGCAAGGCGGTGATTGGCTGTTATTGGTGTGGAACAGTTTCTCTGAAGACACGGATTTGTGGTACTGGGACGCGGCCACCACGAACCCGATGGGCTATTTCCAAGACATGGTGTTCGAAGGCTATGATACCGGCAACACCGTCGAGCCGCTCTTTGTGCGCATTGACGGCCTGAACTTTTTTAATGACACGCGCACCGCGCAAAACACTTGGGATCCCAATCTCGACAACAACAACACGCCGAGCAACTTGAGAGATGATCGCCCCAAACTCGCGTGGAAGAACGATCCGAACGCGACACCACCTGCGCTGCCGCCGGTTTATTCCAGCACGGAGGAGAATCGTCACTTCTTGTTGACAAGCGAGGCTGTAGCTTTAGTAACCTCGGCTTATGCGAGACCGGCCACGGCCGTGACCGTGCCGAGCGCTGTTTTGCAAGAGCCGGCCGGCGGATCCGCAGATATTCGTGCATTCGGCCGGCATGAAAACGGCAAATGGACGCTGGAGTTCGCGCGCATTGCGAAAGCTACTGACAATAACGACGTGCTGTTCAACCCCGACACGCGATTTTTCTCGCAAGCCTTTGCGCTCGCGCTGGGAAACAACACCGCCGGCGCGTTCGACGAGGATCGCGACCAACTCACGATTCGTAATACCGTCACCATCACTTTTGAATTTAGACGTTGAGGAAGGTCTATGCTGCCCACTCTGAAAAAACCGGCTCTCGCCGCGATCTTGCTCGCTGCCGGGTTGCTCTCTTGCAATCGCCAACCGACGGACAAAGGTCAAAGCTTCGGCGATCAAGCGCCGGAAACCGCGTTTGCGCCGACGCCGCTCGACGGCTCGAGCAACAATACGTTCAAGCTGCGTTTGGAATGGCACGGCAATGATTCCGACGGCATCATCACAGGCTATGAATATCGCGTGCAAGGGTCGTTCAACGACAACACCTGGTTATACACCGAAAACTTTTTCGTGGATTTTAAATTCCGCGACGGCTGGTATACCGTCGAAGTGCGCGCGATCGACAACGCCAAGAACGCGGATCCGACGCCGGCCCGGTTGCGTTTTCACGTGCTCGGTCCCACGTTCGATCAAGGCGTTTTGCTCATGGACGATGAACCGATTAGCGGCGCGCTGGAAGCGCTCGCGGACGCTTCTTATGATTCCATCATGAAGGAAGCCGGTTACACGCAATATACTTCATGGGATTATCAACAACGCTTTGCCACCGCACGGCCGTTATTCGTTTCCAACGACTCTGATGCCACCGGGCAACGCGAAATCAGCCTCAGCTCGTTCACAACGATTATCTGGTTCACGCAGCCCACCGGCAACCTCGGTTTGAACAAGAGCAGCTTGCAGGATTATCTCGACATGGGCGGCAATCTTTTAATCGCGGGCAGCGGCACGCTGGAATCACTCACCGGCGAAACACCCACGGGCGCGGATTTACCCACGAGCGGCCTGGCGTTCAGAAATTTTCATGTGCTGCGCGCAAAGACCATCGACATGTACGCGGATCATATTTTGAGCGCGCAGCCCGGCCTTCCGGATTTGCGCACGCACTATAAAATTCCGCGCACGACCATCACGCAGTATCTCAAAGCGCCGATGAACCAATTGGTCCCGCTTTTCGATGCCCAGCCGCTGTATGCGTTCAACACGAATTATTTTCGCGATGCTTCCCGCAATATCGACGTCAACAACGAAGAATTTGCGGGCCTGGCGTGCGCGCAACTGTATCGCGGCGCGAATTTCAACGCGGCGATCTTCGGCTTCCCGCTCGTCTCGGTCGTGCGCGCCGGCGCCGCGAACGTCAACCTGGTCGATCGCAAAGCCATGACCGAAGTCGTGCGTTATTTGCTGACAGAGGTGTTCAAAGAGCCGAAATAAGTTTTCGACGCCTCCTCATATGTCATTCTGTAAGAATCTTCCCCAGTGCTCGATACACACCCGGTTTTGAGAAGTATGCCCAGCGCGAGGGAAGGTTCTTCCAGAATGACATTGCGATGAAAGGGTACTCATTCAAATGGAAAACATTGTGCTGGAGTTTTTGTAGTCCGCACCCACCTTTAGCCCGTGGGGAATGAAATTCGAAAGAAAAGCACCGCATGCCCAATCGCATTCTTTCTTGCCTCGCTCGCCTTTTCTGCGCACTTGCATTGTTCGCACAAAATCTTCTCGCCGCCTTGACGAATGAATCCACGCCCGTGAAGAGCAGCGGGGCGCTCACTTTTTATTTGGATACGGCCTCTTTCCGCGCCGGCAGCGGCAAAACGCACCAGGAATTTTATTATCAAATCGCGCTCGAGCAACTCAGCTTTCAAGCCGAGGGTTCGAGCTTGCGCAGCGAGATTAAAACCTCCGTGCTGCTCGCCGACTCGTCCGGCCGCGAGCTTTTGCGCGATGAATGGACGCAAAACGTGCAGGCAGGCTCCACGGCCGAGACCTCCGGCCGCTTTTTTCCGAATCAATTTGAATTGCCGCTCGCCCCGGGGAGCTATCGGCTCTCGCTCGCCGTGCAAGAAATCTCCACGCAGAAGCAGGGCAGCGCACAGCTCACTTTTCGCGCGCGCGCTTTCGAAGGCAGCGCGCTCACCCTCAGCGACGTGCAATTTGCCAACAGCATCACGCCCGATACTTCCGCCGGCCGCTTCACTAAAAACGGCCTCAGTATTTTGCCCAATGCCGGGCGCACGTATAGCCGGGCTTTGCCGCTGCTCTATTTTTATTTTGAGATTTATTACTTCGCGGCCACTGCCGATAGTTACGAAGTGCGCTATCGCGTTGTGAACTCCAAACAGGAAATGCTGAAACAATTACCCGCAAAGATTGCGCGCAAGCCGGGGACGAGCAGCGTTGAAGTCGGCGGCTTGAATGTCGGCAATCTCACAGACTCGACGTGCTATTTGCAAATCGAGGTGCAAGACCGATCCAATCAAGCGCACACAGCTAGTATGAAAAGTTTTTTTGTTTTGGTTCCGCCGGGTAAAGCCGTCTCGGAAGCTGAACAAAAAATTGCGGCCATGTCGCCCGGGCAGCTCAAAACGCACCTCGAACAGATTCAATATCTGCTCCGCGAAGACGACAAAAAGCTCTTGCAAGATTTGGAACCGGAGGCGCAAAAGAGTTTCGTCACCCAGCTTTGGAGGCAGTTCGATTCCAATCCCGCCACACCCGCCAACGAATTTTGGGACGAGTATTTCCGACGCATCGCATACGCCAATGAAAAATTCACTTCCGGCTTCACCATCGGCTGGAAAACCGATCGCGGTCGCATTGCGATCAAGTACGGGACGCCGAACGAGGTGGAACGGCATCCCTTGGAAACCGGCGCCCGGCCCTATGAAATTTGGATCTACTACAGCGAAGGCCGCAAACAATTCATTTTCGCCGATCTCGAAAACTTGGGCCGTTACGAATTGATTTTTTCCAGCGATGAACGTGAGTTGACCCGCCCGGATTGGCGGCTCATCATCAACGCGCAGTGATTTCCCGCCTTGCTTTCTTTCTCCCATTTCCTTATCATCTCTTATTGAAATCAAACATCGATTCTAAACTTTGAGGAGGAAGCATGCCGCTCCCGCAAGAAGATTTTGTTTATTCCAAAGTGCAAGAACCGCATCACAACCGCACCAAAGAAATTCTGCGCAGCCATCCCGAGATCCGGCAATACATCGGCAAAAACCCGATGACGCTGGCGTACACGGCCGGTATCGTCGCGGTGCAAGTGGCGCTCGCCTACTTCCTGCGCGAGCAATCGTGGTGGTGGGTCGTGGGCGTCGCTTATTTCGTCGGCGCGTTTGCCAATCATGCGCTCTTTGTGATGATTCATGAGTGTGCGCACAATCTCGTGTTCCAGCGCAAAGCGCCGAATATTTTTGTAGGCCTGCTCGCCAATATTCCATTGATCATCCCCAGCTCGGTTTCATTTCAACGGTATCATCTCAAGCATCACGCGTTTCAAGGCGTGTATGAATTGGACGCCGATCTGCCGCACCGTTGGGAAGCGAAGCTCGTCGGGCATTCGTTTTTAGGCAAGGCGCTCTGGCTCTTGTTCTATCCCGTCTTTCAAGGCTTGCGTCCGTATCGCTTGAAAGAGATCGCGTTTCTCGACAAATGGATTCTATTGAATTGGCTGACGCAGTTCAGTTTTGATATCGCCGTGTATGTTTGGCTCGGGCCGAAAGCCTTTTTCTATCTGCTGCTCTCGCTCTTCTTCTCCATCGGCTTGCACCCGCTCGGCGCGCGCTGGATTCAGCGGCATTACATGATGGACGGCGGCGAGCAGGAAACCTACAGCTATTACGGCGCGCTCAACACCGTCGCGTTCAACGTGGGCTATCATAACGAGCACCACGATTTTCCTTCCGTGCCGTGGAACAATTTGCCCAAGGTCAAACAGCTCGCGCCCGAAGCCTACGATAATTTGGCTTCACACCAATCGTGGACCAAGCTGCTCTTCCGCTTCTTATTCACGCGCGAGGTCTCGCTCTTCTCTCGCATGGTGCGCAACGAGCGCGGCCAAGTCGCCCTCAACGCCGAAGTCAAACCCGACCTCGACGTGATCGAACAAACGCAATCCTCGCGGCAAGCGGTGCCGGCGTGAGGTTTTACATGAAAATCTCGCGACGGGAAGGATGCGCGCTAAGTGAGGTAGCTGTTATCATGATGCGTTGTCATTCATTGTCAAGTGTTGTCATTCAGAAGGAATCTTTTTCAGCGCTTGGCACAGCGCTCGTAACGCTCGCTTCATGTGCCTGCCTCTCCCGGCTACGCAGACAAAAAATCTCTTAACATCAGCCCCACGAGGCAAACGCGCGTGGGGTTTTTCTTTACTTTGATTCTTCCTTCTTTTTTCATCATTTTCCTTTCGGCCTAAGTCGGATCTAATAATAATCACAAAGGAGCATTACCACTATGTCCACCACGAATCAAACCAAAGTGGGGATTTACATTGACGAAGCCAATATTCGCAGCAACGGCGGCTACGGCTTGCAATACGACGTGCTGCGCGAGTTCGTGTGCCACGACGGCGCCGAGCCGGTGCGGCTGAATGTGTATGCCACGTTCGATCCGCGACGCGCGCACGAAGATCAGTTGTATCAAGTCAAGACCAACCGTTTTTTCGCGATGCTGCGCAACATGGGCTATAAAGTCATCATCAAAAACTATAAGTGGTACACCGACGAAGAAGGCAAAGCTTACGCGAAGGCCAATTCGGATTTGGATATGGCCGTCGACGCGCTGTTGCAATCAGAAAATTTGGAGCGCGTGGTGATGTGTACCGGCGACGGCGATTTCGTGCAAGTCGTGCGCGCGTTGCAAAACAAAGGCTGCCGCGTGGAGGTTTTGGCGTTCGACAATGTCTCCGCGGATCTGCGCCGCGAAGCCGATGTTTTTTTCTCCGGTTATTTGATTCCGAAGTTGCTGCCCACGCGTTCCATCTTTGGGCCGGGTTTGATCAAAGAGTGGGGCGAAGAAGGCTCGCGTGTGCGCGGCGTGTGCTACGCCTACAAGCACGAGGGCAAATATGGCTTTCTACGCTTTCTCAAAAATCTGAGCGGCAATTTGTGGATCACGGACACGCGCCATCCGCAATCACCTTACGCGGCCGTCTATTTCTATGAATCCGAGTTGCCGCGTGAAGTCGCTCCGATGGAGTTGCCCGACCACGAATTGATCTTTGAATTTGATTTGCACGTGCAAGAGATCAACAAAGAAAAAAAACTGCAAGCGCGGAATATGCAAGTCGTCAGCGCGTTGGATTACTAACCGCTTGGAGTAATGGAGTGATGGATTGTTGGAGCGGTGGATTGATGAACTAACTAATGGTCTAGTGAAATTTGACGATCAAAATCGGTGACACGGAGTGTTCCCTCACTATGTCATTCAGAAGGAACCTTTTTTGAGTCCTGGAGTTGGTGCCCAGAGCTAAAAAGGTTTCTTTCTGAATGACATGTTTAAGAGGCGCGAATACCGAATTTGAAAATCAAAGTTCATAAGATTTTCATTGCTCCAATACTCCATTACTCCAATGATCCAAAATTTCTCTGAGGCTGTGATGGCGGGCCAAACCGTTCGTCTCCTCAAAATCTTCATCGCCTCGCCCAGCGATGTGAAGCTTGAGCGCGAGAAGGCGCGCGAGGAAATTCTCAGCTTGCGCTCGCTCGCGCACAATCATGGTTTTGATATTGAAGCCGTGGGCTGGGAAACGCACGCCGCGCCGGGCATGGGCCGCAGCCAAGGGTTGATCAATCCGCTCGTGGCCGAGTGCGATTTGTTTCTCGGCATTCTGTGGCGGCGCTTCGGTCAACACACCGGCGAAGCGGAGTCCGGCACGTTGGAAGAATTTCAGCTCGCGCGCGAACGACACGTGCGCGAGCACGTACCGGAAATCATGCTCTACTTTCGCGAAGTGCATCCGGATTTTCTCAGCGACCCCGGCCCGCAATTGCAAAAGGTGCTGGATTTCAAGAAGCAAATTGAAGACGGGCACCTCGCGCTTTATAAAGAGTATCGCAACGAGGATCACTTTGCAACATTGCTGCGCCAGCACGTGACGGATTGGTTGTTGAAATTGGCTCCTGCCACGAACGACCAACGACTCACGACAAACAACGCTTCCAACGACGCCCCTCCTCTTTCCGCCTTCACCGAACACCTCGAATACTGCCGCACGGAATTGCAAAAGACCGCGCGGCCGCTGCGTTTGCGCACGCTCACGTTGCCGCCGCTCTTTCTCGAAGAAGTCGAAGCCGAGCGGCCGCGCAATATGAAAGTGAGCAATGCCGTGAAGATGTTTCCCCGTCTGCTCATTCTCGGCGAGCCGGGAGCCGGGAAAACCACTTCGCTCAAAAAGCTCGCGGAAGAATATGCGCGTTGGCGCGGCGAAGGCAAAGAGCCGGGTTTGAATGAACCCGAAGATTTTAATCTCCCCATTTTTGTCGATCTCTCCGCCTATCCCACACTCTCTGCGGGCGATGCCAAACACGGCTTGTGGAGACTCATCACCGCAAGCGTGCGCGGCGTGTTTGATGTCGATGTGCGCAAGCGCATTGCAGCAGGCGGATGTCTGCTCTTGTTTGATGGCTTGAATGAAGTGGGCGAGGCGTATGATGAAGTCGTATATCAAATCCGGCATCTCGTCAATTCCGAAGCGCCGCACAATCGTTTCGTGGTTACGTGCCGACCAGGCATTTATCGCAACGAGCTGCACGCGGAGTTCATTGCATTTCAATTGGAGCGTTTGAGTAGCTTCAATGCCTCGAAAGTTTTGGAAATTGAGATTGGCGAAGCAAAAGCGCAGTCTGCGTGGAAGGGCCTCGACGAATACACGCGCGATCTGTGCCGCAATCCGCTCATGCTCACGTTGCTCGCGGACGAGCTGCGCGCGAGCGAGACCTCGCCCACCAACCGCGCGAAGTTGTTCGATCGTTTCATCGACCGCTATTTGAGCGAATGGGCGCGCGTGAAAGGCGCCGGGTCCGTGCGCGTGGAAAAAGAAATTCTTTCCGCCCTCGCATGGCGACTCGGCACGAGCCGCACGCTGCTCTCCGCGGACGAAGCTGCCGCCACGATGTCCGCCCGCCTCACCGAATTGCAGAACAAGAAAGAAGCCGCTTCCAATTTGAACGTCGCGACATTGAACCGCGAATTTCTCGAACACGGCCTCTTGCGCGAAAGCGCGGGCCAAACCGGCTTCTTCCACCAAGCCGTGCAAGAATACTTTTGCGCAAGAGAAGTTTCTTTGCATAAACCAGTTGGATATGTACTGCAACACGTCAGCGACCCTGCTTGGGCAGAGACTTTGGTGTTTATCTGTGGGCTGATTGAAGATGCGACGGAGATAGTGCGTGAGGTGATGAAGCTGGATCCGTATTTGGCGGCTCGATGTACGGCATATGCAAAGAGTATTGATGGCAAGTTTGTTGATGAACAATGCCTGACCTTTATTAAAAACTTAAAAGAAAAATTTGACGATGATATTTGGTTAGGGAGCTTATATCAGGAAATGTTCGCCATCCTTTTGGTTGAGCCAAAAACATTTACCAAAAACCTCTTGGAGTTGTTCTGCGGTGTGTATGAGAATCCGCCAAAGGCTGCGGGCGCTTTAGCATTTTTCCTACTAGGCATGCAACTTCCAGAAAGAGTGATTTCAATCGTTGAACCTTTAGTATTGGATAATCCAGAAAACGTCGAATTAAGAGGATGGCTTGGTTGGGCATTACGACATGCACAGAATTATGAAAAAGCGATTCCCCTTTTGGAGGAAACTTTAGAATTGGCTCCTGAGAACGGCTGGATATGGGCACTTTTGGGCATAGCTTATAGACAAGCAGAAGATTTAGACAAAGCGGAATCTTGCTTGCGAAAAGCCGTTGATCTTGATAAGGGGAAACGCTGGAAATGGGCAGATTATGATCTCGGCTATGTTTTTCAGAGAAAGAAAAAATACGCTGAAGCTATAGAGTATTTTGAAAATGTGATCAGACTTGGATGGAAATCCGACCTGCCACATTTTCAATTGGCAGAAATTTATCGTGAACATCTGAATCAACCGGAACAAGCTATCCTTGAATATGAAATAGCACTGCAACTTGAGCAACGTCCTTTTGGTCTACCTCGAACAATCATGGGACTAGCTCGTACTTTCGAAACAATTGGAGATTTGGAAAACGCTCGAAAACGTTGTGAAGAATACCTCGACCGCTTCCCGTGGGGCGAGCACGCGCAAGAGGCGCAGGCGGCGTTGGAGCGGTTGGGGGAAGGATAGGCAGAGCTTCGCTTCAAACTTCAACTTCTGCATACTTCTCGTACTGCTCTTCCGTCATTGTTTCCAGGCGTGTGATCATGAAATCATTGTTGCCGTTGAAGCGAGCACGCAGAAATCGAAAAAGGTCTCCCTCACGCTCGGCCCAGTACCAATGCTCAAAACCTCGACGCGCGACAACGAGGATGTGAACGCCGATGGCAATACCACTGGCCTTGACTTCGACCAAAGTAGCTTCGATCCCATGGTCTCGCACCCATTCGTTCACAGCTTCTCGCAATTTTTCTAAAACGACAGCTTTCATGAGTCACCTCAAAAATATTGAGCTAAAAAAGTTATGACACCTTCCGTTGAATCAAAAAGCGCTTGGTTGAAAGCCTCGGCATCTCGTTGCGTGTGAACAGCGCCTTCGTAACGGAGCGCCATTGACCAACGCTTGTGAATGAGCAGAAAATTTTTATTCACCGCTTCTTCGATTGGCAGACGTGAATAAAGCCCGGAGCAACAAAGCAGCAACTCGAGATCATGCACTTGAAAAATAGCAGGAAGATTGGAGACTTCAAGATGCTTGCTCATGACTAATTTCAATGCGAGTTCAAGCAGAGTTCCGGCGTACAAAACCGCGCCCGACCATCGTTCGGCTGTACGCAACGCTTCATATTCAGCTTTGCGCTCGGCAAAAGCATTGCGCAGAGTTTCTGCATCTTGCTGAATGAGCTTGAGGGCCATAAGAAGTCCTCTCAGTAAATTGCTTCGGGTTTGGAGTTGGGCTTCGCGTCAGAAATCTGGACGAGAATAACGAAGGCGGTGCTAAAAAGCAATGGAAGTTTGAGTGGTTGGCGAGTTCGCGCCTTGATACCGCCGAAGCGCGGCAGCGTTATCAAGAATACCTCGACCGCTTCCCTTGGGGCGAGCACGCGCAAGAAGCGCAGGCGGCGTTGGAGCGGTTGGGGGAAGGGTAAACTGCGTTGGCTTTTATGCCGGCACTTCTTCGTATTTCTCGTATTCCTCTTCCGTCATAGTTTCCAAACGGCTAATGAAGACCTTGCTATTGTTGGCGACTTTGGCATAAAGAAAATCAAAGAGGCTGCCATCACGTTCGGACCAGCGCCAGTTTTCAAAACCCTGTTTGGCTACTACTAGTACATGAACGTTTGAGCCGATTCCACTGTATTTTGCTTCAACTGAGGTCAGCGCAACGTTGTGAATTCGCGCCCACTCGTTTACGGCTTCACGCAGTTCCTTTAAAATTTCAGATTTCATGATCGCACCTCAAAAATATTGAGCCAAAAATGCAATGACGCCAAAAGAGGAATCAAAGAGAGCTTGGTCAAAATCATCAGCGTCTTGTTGGGTTTTCGTCGCACCTTCATAGCGTGTGGTCAGCGACCACTGTTTATGAATCAGCATAAAGTTTTTTCGCAAGGCGGGATTGGTTTCGACCTTCTTTTGATACCCAGAGCAATACAACAATAACTCTAGGTCGTGGACTTGAAAGACGATGGGCAATTTTTCAACATCAAGATGCTTGCACATGGTTATTTTTAACGCCACTCTAGCAGAGTCCCCGCCTGCAAAATCGCGCCCGACCATTTTCCTGCGGCACGTAAAGCGTCATACTCCGCCTTGCGCTCGTCATAGGCATCGCGTAAAGTTGAGGCGTTTTGTTGAATGAGCTTGAGAGCCATCAAAAGTCCTCTCAGAAACTTGCTTCATGTCTGAACTGGGTTTGCGCTATTGGTTCGGGGCGAGGATAACGAATGCCGCGTCAAAAATCAATGGAAGTTTCTTACGATTACGGTCTCCACGTATTAGGCATCCGCACTGCCGAAGCGCGGCAGCGTTATCAAGAATACCTCGACCGTTTTCCGTGGGGCGAGCACGCGCAAGAGGCGCAGGCGGCATTGGAGCGGTTGGGAGAGGTTTAGCGTGTCAAACTGCAACGCCTTCGTATTTCTCGTATTCTTCTTCCGTCATGGCACTCAAGCGGCTGATGAAGAGCTCTCCATTCAGGTTCAGCTTGGCGTGTATAAAATCGAAGAGGCTATCATGCCGCTCCGAACGACGCCAGTTTTCAAATCCAGTACGAGCCACAACGATCACATGAGCGTTCGCTCCAATTCCACTGGGCTGAATATCTATCAAAGTGGTTTCGACGTTATGAATGTGCGCCCACTCCTCAATTACAGTGCGAAGTTCTTTCAAGATGGAAGTTTTCATGACAGCACCTCAGAAGTTTTGTGACAAGAGCGTTAATAAGCCATGCGAAGGATCAAAGAGTGCGTTATCACAATCATCAGAGTCTTGTTGCGTTTTAACGGCGCCTTTATAACGCAGCGCCATTGCCCAATGGTCTTGGAGCTTCGAAAAATTTTTGTGTAGAGCAGTGCCGGCCCCAAAACGATTTTGTTGACCGCTGCAATAGAGCAACAAATCGAGATCGTGAACTTGAAAAATTGTGGGAAGATTTGAAACTCCCAGAAGCTTACAATCGCCAATTTCAACGCCAACTCGAGCAATGTCCCAGCGTACAAGATCGCGCCGGACCATCTATTCGTAGCGCGCAAGGCCTCGTACTCTGCTTTGCGCTCTTCATAGGCTTGAAGCAAAGTTTTGGCATCTTGTTCGATAAACTTGAGAGCCATGAGAAATCCTCCCTGGAAATCGCTTCATGCGTGAAGTTTAGGCCACACTTGATTCTTCACGACAACGATAACAAACATAACGCCAAAAATCAATGTGAGTTTTTCGAGTTCGACGGCCTCATCGTTTGCGCCGCCGAAGCGCGGCAGCGTTATCAAGAATACCTCGACCGCTTCCCCTGGGGCGAGCGCGCGCAAGAGGCGCAGGCGGCGTTGGAGCGGTTGGGCGGAGAGTGAATTATAACAGGAGAAAGAGGTGTATCTATTTCCGACTGACGAAAGCGGCAACACCGGCTGGAATCTTGATTCGCCGGATCAGCCGCGTCATTTCCTCGTGGCCATCGGTGTTCACGAAGATAAAACTCGTGAAGTTGATCGCATCTTGTTTCGCATTGCGCTGGATTATTTTCCGCGAGAGGCGAGAAACTCGGATTTTGAATTTCATGGCGGCGACATTTATCGCGGCGAGGGATACTTCAACGGGCTGTCACCTGCTGATCGGCTTCAAATTTACAACCGTTCATCCAAGTCGTTCTCGATTTTGAACTGCCGGTTTTTATCGAAGGCATAGATAAGCAGAAATTGAAGGCTAGCTCGGCGAACCCGGCGCATCCCTACAATCTGGCGTTTCTTTATATGGTTGAGCGTTTGGAAGAATTCTTGGAAGCACAACAACCGGCCGCAAATGGTTTGCTCTTCGCCGATGAGAATCGTGAGCGCGATCGCTCCATCATTTCTGATTTCGATTCCTTCAAGGAATACGGGACGGCTCTGGGATACAAGCCGCGAGAGATAAAACAGCTAATCGACACCGTTCATTTTGTGAAGTCACAAGATAGCCGATTAATACAATTGGCCGATTGCAGCAGTTACCTGGTTTGCCGCTACCACAACCTCGGCATGAAATCGCCCATTAACATTGCTGCCAGTGACCGCGCGATTATTCGCTTATATCAACTCTTGGAAAGCACGAAAGGTGGGATGTTCAAACGAGTAAGCCCCTAAAATAAAAATGCACAATTGAGGGCTAATGCCTGGAGCTCGACAAGTGCCAAACCCGCTCTCAACTGTGCAAAAGAATGGTAACGAACGAGTCCAAGAAAAGCAAGCTTTCTTTTCGACGGTTCGGAAATCAAATGCCGAATCACCGAAGCCCGGCAGCGTTATCAAGAATACCTCGACCGCTTCCCTTGGGGGCGAGCACGCGCAAGAGGCGAAGGCGGCGTTGGGGGAGGTTTAGCGGGTCAAACTTCAACGCCTTCGTATTTCTCGTACTCTTCTTCCGTCATTGTGTTCAAGCTGCTGATAATGAACTCATCGGCGCCATTGACCTTCGCGTGCAGGAACCTGAAAAGACTGCGATCACGCTCAGACCACCACCAATTTTCAAAACCACGGCGAGCGACGACAAATACGTGAACACTCGAGCCGACCCCGCTATACTTGGCTTCAATCAAAGTCGTCTCGATATTGTGCGCGCGGGCCCATTCAGCAGCCGCTTCACGAATTTTTTCTAACAAGGCAGTTTTCATGACACACCTCAAAAGTATTGGGATAAAAATGTTATGACACCATGAGCAGAATCGAAAAGCGCTTGGTCAAAATCCTCGGCATCGCGTTGCGTTTTAGTTGCACCCTCATAACGCAACGCCATCGACCAGCGTTTGTGGACAATGGAAAAATTTTCCTGCAACAGCTTATCGCTCTTAAAGCGACTATATTGACCGCAGCAATAGTACAACAAATCAAGGTCATGAACTTGAAAAATTGCGGGGAGATTGGTAACTCCCAGATGCTTGGAGATTGCCAATTTGAACGCCAGTTCGAGCAGGGTTCCGGCGTGCAAAACGGCGCCCGACCATCTTTCCGCTGCGCGTAAAGCCTCGTATTCGGCCTTACGTTCCAGATAGGCTTCATGTAAGGTCGTCGCATCTTGCAGGATAAGTTTAAGAGCCATAGCGGTTCTCCCGTAGAATAAAATGGCACGATGAGATCACCTAAAAAATCGAGCCATGCTCCGGCAGCTTTTCTTGCGAATAGTTTTCATCAGGCCTCAACGCTTAACGATGCTGAACACACAATAACAAAACCACTTTCACCAAGCAAGGGCTTTTTCGATTGAAAGGCAGCAATGAAAATTCTCCTCTTCGACATTGACGGCACGCTCATTCATTCCGGCGGCTCGGGCGTGCATGGGATGAATATCGCGTTTGAAGAAATCAGCGGCATCGCGAATGCGTTGCAAGGCATCGGACTCGCCGGGCGCACCGATGAATTGATTTTGCAGGACGCGCTCAACAAGTATGCGCTGCAATGGAACGCGGAGCAGATTGAACAATTCAAGGCGCGCTATTATATCCATCTCGTCGAGGACATGCAGCGACCGCGACCGCATCGCCGTATGATGCCCGGTTTTCCGGAGTTGCTCGAAAACTTGCACGGCCTCGATCATATTCACATCGGCCTGCTCACCGGCAATTGGGCGAAGAGCGCGGAGATCAAGCTCGCGCACTTCGGTTTGTGGAAGTATTTCGACTTCGGTGCTTATGCGGATGACGAGAGCGATCGCAACAAGCTTGTGCCGCACGCTTTGCGTCGCGCGCAAGAGCAGTTTGGGGTGATTGCGCAACGCGACCGCGTGTATGTGATCGGCGACACGCCCCGCGACATCGAATGCGCCCGGCCGCATGGCGCAGTGGCCGTCGCTGTTGCAACGGGTGATTATACGGTCGAACAACTGCGCGCCCATCAACCTGATTTTCTATTCGAGGATTTTTCGAATGTCGAGGCGGTGTTGCGTGTCTTACAATAAAACTAGAAAAATGGAGAGAAAAAGGTGGCAGCACGTGTCTTCTCTTGCAGATACTAACAAGGAGAGAAGCACATGGTTACAACACGATTTCAGTCCCGTGCCGTTATTCTGCTGTTCATCCTCTTGGTGAAACCCTTTGTCGAGGATGCGGCTGCGAGGTTTTCCCTGCCACCCGACCAGCCGGTTGCCGCTTTGCGCGCCGCAGTGTTGCAGGATTTGTCCGACGGCACATTGGATTCTTTCACGCTGATCGATGCCAGCCTGATTGCCTCGGGCGTCGCGGATAGCGTCGAATGGCGAGGCTATCAAGAAAAGGTGGAAGCGCTTTGGCAAAGGCTCGACGATGAGAGTTGGAGCCGCCGCAATGAGCCGAACACTGGCAAGCGTCTTCTGCAATGGCTGCACAAAAACACCTTGCACAAATACAATTTGAAATGCACCGACCTCCGCAAAACTCTCGGCGAGGGAGATTTTAATTGCGTCACCTCCACAATCTTATACAAAGCGGCTTGTGATCGTTTGGGCTTGCAAGCAACCGTGATCGAGACGCCGGTTCACGTCTTTTGCAAATTGGGCGGTGACGATAAAGCCCGCGTTATCGAAACCACTCTGGAGGATGGCTTCGACTATCCGGATGCTTTCGAGTCGTTTCGCAAAATCGGGCTCAAATTCAAGCTCATCACGCAAAAAGAGTTGCAGGAAAAGGGTGAGGAAAACATTTATGCCGAACTGCTCTATAAGCGCAAAGAAATCGCGTCCGCGCGTTTAGTGGCGCTGATTTTTTCCAATCACGCCACCGAGCTGGCGCAGCAGGAAAATTATCCTGCTGCGTTCGAGCTGCTGCAGGAGATCGAAAACATTTTCGGCGAGGACGAAGATTTCAATGCGACGTACTGTTTGATTGCCTATGAAGTGGCGCGGCAAGAATTGCTGAAGAAAAATTCCGACAAGGCTTTCGAGATTTCGTTGACCGGCATGAGCAAAGCGCCGCGCGCGCTGCAGCAAACGTTGGAGCTGAGAACTCTTTTGGGCACAACGGCCGCAGACGTCATTTCGCGCAGCGCCGCAGCGGGAGATTTTCCTCGCGCACTTGCCGTTATGGAAAAATTGGGAGCTTTTCCCGAGGTCGCAACGAGCCTGCTGCAAACGAACAAAATCGATATTCTCCGGCGTTGGACCTTCCATCTTTCGCGCCAAGGCAAGATTGATTCGGCGCTGATCATCATCGAGAAAGCCTGGGCCATCGATAGCAATCATATCGAGATCAAAGCCGACCGCGCTAGATTGTATGGCGAGCAGGTTTCCCGGCTGGTGCGGCAAGGACAGTATGAACTCGCCCTGGAAAAATGTCAAGCTGCGCTTCGGCTTTTTCCCGACAACGTGTACTTGCGTGATTTACGCATAGACGTGCTCTTGCGCCACTCTTACTCGCTCAATGAGCGCGGCGCTTGGGACGCATGCATTCAGGTGTTGCAAAAAGGCCGGGCGTTGGAGCCGGATAACGACAAACTAACTTCTCTGATTGCGTGGACGCACCATCAACAAACCATGGAATTGATTCGGCAAGAGAAATGGCGAAAAGCCCTCGATGCAGTAAAGCGAGGCTTGCAAGATTGCCCCGACCATCTCACTCTGCGCGAAGATCAAAGCCTGATTGAAAAAAGCATGCGCGAATTGAAGAAATAATCGCCTTGCACAATTTTCTTCTCAACCGGAAAACAAAAGCTCCGAAGCCGTTCGAGGCTTTTGTCGTTTATAGCGGTTTTTATGCTGTGGCGTCGGTAGCTCCGGCGATCTTCTCCGTTTGCTCACCTAGGGGACTAATTGCTCTGTTTGACTTAAAGCGCTTCGCAGATTGCAAAAAGCCAGAACTTCGAAGACGTAGAATAGGCTCCTGCTGGGGAAACTATTTCATCAACGCCTCTAAGCACCAAACTTCTTGCTTTTCTCCCGTGCTCTTTTAATTTGAGAAGGAACAAATCCGTGCAAAGTGTGCGAACTGGAAAAGTAAAGATGGGTGATCTCTATGAAAACGCCGATCAGAATTTGTTGTCCTCTACTCGCTTTTTGTCTTTTGTCAGCTAGCTCCGTTGGGGCGCAAACCAAAGGCACAATCACGGGCCGCGTGCTCGATGCGCAAACCCGCGGCGGCTTGCCGAGCGTGCATGTCGTCGTGAAAGGCACGTACTACGGCGCAGCCACTAATGCGAGCGGCAATTATTCGATCGCGAACATCAACCCCGGCATCTACACGCTCGAAGTTTCGATCATCGGTTACAAGCAAGTGCAGAATACAGGCGTGAAAGTGAATGCCGGGCAAACGACGGCGCTCGACTTTAAATTGGAAGAAACGGTTCTCACACTCGGACAAGAGATCGTGGTGATCGGCGAGAAGCCGTTGTTCGATATCGAAGAAACTTCGAGCCGCCGCAGTCTCACCAGCTCGGAGATTCAAGCCGAAGTCGTTGAGAACGTCACGGATATCGTTGCCAATCAAGTGGGCGTGGTGAAGACGGATGATGAAGTACACATTCGCGGCGGGCGTTCGTATGAGAATGCATATTTGATCGACGGCATTTCGGTGCAAGACCCGCTCTCGGGCACGGGCTTCGGCTTGCAACTCAGCACGGATGCGATTGCAGAAGTCGAGGTCATCACCGGCGGCTTCAATGCGGAGTTCGGGCAAGCCATGTCCGGCGTCATCAATGTGAAAACCAAAGAAGGCGCGAGCGAATACAAAGGCAGCATTGCATACAAGCGCGATCACTTCGGCTTCGATGCCGATACCCCGTTCTTGGGCGAGTTCAATACGAAGAGTCCGCATAGCTTCAACACCGACATCACCGAACTGAGTATCAGCGGACCGGAGCCGATTTCGCAATACGTACTGCGCCCGATGGGGTTTGATCTACCCGGAGAGTTGAGCGTGTTCGGTAATCTTTATATGTCGACGAGTGATTTGTATCTCAAGAAGAGCGCACGGCAACTTTATTCTTCCATCGCGCCGCGTGAAATTTTTGGCAATCGCATTTTCAGCGGCATCAGCTTCGCGCCGCGACAGGACAACAATTGGTCGGGCTTGCTCAAGCTCGCATGGAAGCTCGATGCCACGCACAAGCTCGTGCTCACCGGCAATCAATCCCTCTCCATCAATCAAAACTCGCAATCGCTGCAAACCAATCTTGAGTATGTCGAGCCGAGTCCGGGCTATCCTTATGACTACCAAAACAATCTCGATAACGCCAACACCTTCACGCACGTCAACAAACAACTCTCCGCCGCGTGGACACACACGCTCAATCCGCAAACTTTTTATGAGCTCAAGCTCGCGCGCTTCTTTGCGCATCTGCGCAGCGACGTGAACGGCAAGCATTGGACGGAATACGAAGAGCCGCAAGACATCGCCACGCAGCCCATCGATTATTTTTATAATCGCGACAGCTCCATCGTGTCCGTGTTCCCCGGTGACGGCTTTTGGGATTTCGGCGATGACGAAACATGGCACGACCATTACGTGGAAGAATACACGCTGAAGGCCGAATTGACGCGCCATTCGAAAGACAACACGCACAAGCTCAAAGCCGGTCTCGAGACCAGCCTCGCCGAATTTCAAATGATCGACATCTATCGTCCGTGGTTCGGCGGCTTGGGTTTGAATAATGACATCTACAAAGTGCGCCCGGCTTACGGCAGCATGTATGCACAGGATCAAATCAAATTCAAAGGCCTCATCGCCAACGTCGGTTTGCGCTTCGATTTTTGGTTCCCCGGCAAGTTCGTCGAAGATGCCGTGAACAATCCCGAGATCATCACGATCAGCGAGTCAACGCGCAAGCAGTTTAAAGATGACACGCACAACTTTTTCGGTCGGCGTTGGCGCGGCCGCGTCAGTCCGCGCCTTGGCGTTTCGCATCCGATCTCGGACAATCAAATGCTGTTCTTCTCATACGGCCATTTCTCGAAACGGCCAAAGCCGCAATTCGTATATGCGAAGCTCGGCGAGAACAGCGCGAAATCCACGTTTCAGAAATTCGGCAACCCTAATCTTGATTACGAAACGACCGTTGCATATGAGTTCGGCATTCGTCACAAATTCACGGACAACGACGTCTTCACTGCAACCGCATATTACAAGGATATTTTTGATTACGTGACCACCGTGAGTTTCAGCGGCACGGGCCGGCTTTCGGGCAGAAGTTTTACCACGTATCTCAATCTCGATTACTCGCGCTCGCGCGGCATTGAAGTGGAGTATCGCAAACGCGCCAGCAGTTTTCTCACCGGCTCCATTAGCGGTTCATATGCGCTCGCCACCGGCAAAAGCTCTTCGCCGGATGACGCGTTCCTCGTCGCGCGCGGCACGTTGAATGAAAAGCCGATTACGGAAGATCATTTGATTTGGGATCGCCCCTGGCAAGTGAGCGTGGTCGCGAACATGAACGCGGCCAAAGGCGAAGGCCCGCGTGTTTTGGGAGTGAAGCTGCCGGATCGATGGAATCTCAACGTGCGCGCATTCGCGCAAGCGGGCAGGCGCTACACGCCGCAGTATTTTACGAATAACTATCTGCTGAACGGCCGCCCGGAGTATGAAGACGATCTCGATCAAAACGGCGAGGCGGATGATCTGCTCGGCAAGCTTGCGACGCACTGGTTTTGGATCAACCTGAATTTTGAAAAATACTTTCGCGTGCTCGGTTTGGATTATACTTTCGCGATTGAAGTCGTGAACTTGCTCGATCGCAAAAATCCGCAAGTCATCAATCCCGTCACCGGGCGCGCGTATGTGCTGGGCGACTCCACGCCGACAGGTTGGAACGATCCTTATTATCCCGACACGCAAGCGCCGCTCGAGCCGTTCCCGTTCAATCCCGCGCGCTATTTGACGCCGAGGAATATTCGGCTGGGGTTGGTGGTGAGGTTTTGATGTGTCGTGAGCAGATAGCTTTGAAATGAGACAATATGCTATCCGCAAATCTTGAAAGCTTCCGTGCATCTCTCTATGCTGGGCGTATAGAGTGGCGCAAGCACATTCTGCAGCGTGTAGCCGAGAGTAATATCATCCAAAAAGATGTGCTTGATGTTCTATTGTCTGGCGACTCATAGAAGATTATCCGGACGATAAGCCATATCCCAGTGGTCTGTTCTTAGGTTTTAATTCCGGAGAACCTCTGCACGTAGTCGCAGCTTTCGATGAGATCAATTTCTTTTCATACATTATTACCGCTTACCAACCTTCTCTGCAATATTTTGAAGAGGATTACAAAACGAGGAAAAAGCCATGAAGAAATTTGACGGTGAAAACCTTTGCCCGCTTTGCGGCGGTCAAAAAAATTCAGGGACGACAACATACAGTGTTGATTTGGGGAGCGGCGTTGTCGTGGTGCGAAATGTGAAAGCGCAAGTTTGTTCTCAATGTGGCGAAGAGTGGGTTGATAACAATACGGCGCAACAGCTAGAAAAAATTGTTTCCGATGCGCGTGCGCGACAGCATCAAGTTGAAGTATTGGCAATGTAAGCGACGAAAAGATTGCTGCGTCTTTGACGATGCTTTGTGTGCGGGGCGACTATTGTCGCTGATCAAACCCTTCCGAAATCATGACAAGCTTGAATCAGAATGAACCCCAAAGCGGTCTGAAGCCGGAGAATGACCGAGAGATTTCCAGCGTGAGTTTGATCGCGCCGGTTTTGAAAGTGATCAATAAACTGCGCGACAATCGCCTGCTCGAAGATTACGCCATGGGCGGCGGGATAGCCGTGTTGTACTACACCGACTCGGTGCTGACTTATAACTTCGATGTGATCTGTGTATTTCCTGAGACGGCTTTGCACGTTGGTCCTTCTCATGTATTCGAATATCTGAAAAACGAAGGCTATGTTTTTGGAAAAGAAGATCGCGTTGAGATTGAGGGGATTCCAGTGCAATTCATTCCTGCCTCGCAAGGATTGATGGAAGAAGCGTTGGAGAATGCGGTGAATGTGATGATCAGCGGCGTGGAAACCAAAATTTTGGCCGTTGAGTACCTCGTTGCGATCATGCTACAACTGAACCGTCCCAAGGACCGGGCCAAGGTCGACTTGCTGATCAACAACGAGGAGGTGATACTTGACGCTTCAAAGCTGCAGGGCATTCTGATGAAGTACGATTTGACTTCAAAATGGCAGAGGTTCAAAGATGCCATATGATATCGTCAAGCTCAAAGAGCAACACCGGCGCGATCTGGCAAAACTTTCGTTTGACGAAAAAATTGCCGTGTTGATTCGAATGCAGAAGATCGCTAGGAAATGGCGTTTGCCGCAGGCCGGCAATTTAACGGCATCGTTTGGGACGAGCGCGCGAGTGAGGGGAACTCACTTCACCAAGCAACGCAGCGGTTGGAATTGTGAACTGTGCGATACCACACCCACGAGTTGAAACGATCTTCAAAAATAAAAAAGCCGGTTTTCGAATGAGAACCGGCTTTTCTATTTTGAGCGGATACCAGCCCTGTGACCTTATTTCCATTCAGGCCAAATGGCCTCTACGTTATTTGGGCGAGCTTCCAGCTTGCCTTTCAACAGCGCCATGGCTATTTTGTTCCGTTCGGCGAAACGGAAGCGGGCAACGCTGGCGAGCGCCCCGC